>ERZ1034361.68-NODE-68-length-73252-cov-7.819884_pt1 | contig 73252 bp, 59 predicted proteins | sample MGYA00520617_ERZ1034361 | MGnify/ENA primary metagenome ERZ1034361 (study PRJEB33736, sample SAMEA104284507) | Azolla filiculoides | biome: Urban; feature: Water surface; material: Ditch water | place: Netherlands | collected 2015-10-28 | depth 0-0.1 m ... | reverse complement strand
CTGGACGCATCGCCCAATGCCGCCTTGATGGCGTTGGTTTCATTGACGTCACCCAGCGGCGTGGAAGTGCCATGGGCATTCAGGTAGTCAATCTGGTCACCGGTTACGCCGGCGTTGCGCATGGCATTGACCATCGCACGGCGCGGGCCGTCCATGTTCGGTGCGGTCATGTGGCCGGCGTCGGCACTCATGCCAAAGCCCGCCAGTTCGGCATAAATGCGTGCACCGCGCGCCTTGGCGTGCTCGTACTCTTCGAGCACCATCACGCCGCCGCCCTCGCCCAGCACAAAGCCGTCCCGGTCCTTGTCCCAGGGGCGCGAAGCGGTTGCAGGGTCGTCATTGCGGGTGCTCAGCGCACGCATGGAGGCAAAGCCGCCCACGCCCAGCGGAGACACCGTGGCCTCTGAACCACCGGCAATCATCACGTCGGCATCGCCGTATTCGATCATGCGACCGGCTTCGCCAATGCAGTGCAGGCCGGTAGTGCAGGCCGTGACGATGGCGATGTTCGGGCCCTTGAAGCCAAAGCGCATCGACACATGACCAGACGTCATATTGATGATGGAAGCCGGCACAAAGAAAGGAGAAATACGGCGTGGACCACGGGCGGCATATTCGACCCCGGTGGCTTCAATCAGGGGCAGACCGCCAATACCGGAACCAATCACGCAACCAATGCGGGTTGCTTCTTCTTCACCCAAGGCGTCGCCTGTGGGCAGTCCCGCGTCCTTCACGGCTTGGTCTGCGGCCGCGATACCGTAATGGATAAAGCTATCCATGGTGCGAGCCTCTTTGGAGCTCATATACGACTCCAAGTCGAAGTCGCGCACTTCACCCGCAATCTTGCAGGAGAAGGCCGAAGCATCAAACTTGGAAATCATGCCGATGCCGGACTTACCGGCCAGCAGATTGGCCCATGCTTCAGGAACCGTATTACCAACGGGACTGACGCATCCCAAACCAGTGACAACAACGCGACGACGGGACATAGGATTCAGTTTCTGCAGTTCGTCAAAAATAAGCCGCTACGCGGCCCGGAGGGGTGCAAAAGAAATGGGCCCGACCGCCTGACTTTTTCATCAGCGCTTCAGGCCCATGCGGCAACGCCGGCAGACAAAGACCGATTAGGCCTTCTTGTGCGTGTTGGCGTAGTCGATGGCGTTTTGCACGGTCGTGATTTTTTCGGCGTCTTCGTCCGGAATTTCAATGCCGAACTCGTCTTCCAAAGCCATCACCAACTCAACTGTGTCCAGCGAATCAGCACCCAGATCGGCCACGAAAGCCTTTTCGTTGGTGACTTGAGACTCTTCAACACCGAGTTGCTCGGCAATGATTTTCTTGACGCGTACTTCGATATCGCTCATGTGTTCCCTCTGAGGGTTGTAAAAGAATCCGAGATTTTACCCTTGACTGAGGGGATTTCCGCCAGGGCAGCCGAACGGACGAATCGGCTTTGTGAAAGTCTACATGTACATGCCACCGTTGACATGCAGTTCCTGACCGGTTACGTAGGCTGCTTCGGGCGAAGCCAGGTAGCAAACGGCGTGTGCAATGTCGGACGGTTTACCCAGATGGCCCACGGCGATCTGGGTCAGCAAGGCCTTGTGCTGCTCTTCCGCCAGGCCGGCGGTCATATCGGTTTCAATAAAACCGGGAGCGACGCAATTGACGGTAATGTTGCGCGAACCCAGTTCCTTGGCCAGCGCCCGTGTCATGCCTGCCACACCGGCCTTGGCCGCTGCGTAGTTGGCCTGCCCGGGGTTGCCCGAGGCACCCACCACCGAAGTGATGTTGACGATGCGGCCATAGCGCTGCTTCATCATGGTTCGCATGACGGCGCGGCTCATGCGGAAAACGCCCTTGAGGTTGGTGTCCAGGACGGCGTCCCAGTCATCATCTTTCATGCGCATGGCCAGCGTGTCGCGGGTAATGCCCGCGTTATTCACCAGCACATGCAGTCCGCCCAATTCTTTGGCCACGGCATCCACCAAGGCGTCTGCTGCAGCGCCATCGGTGACATTCAGGGTACGGCCGTCACAGCCAGGAAATGCCGACAAGGCTTCGCGAATGCTGGCAGCGCCCGCATCGGTGGTGGCGGTGCCAATGACCTTCAGGCCCTTGCGTGCCAACTCCAGGGCAATGGCTGCGCCAATACCGCGCGACGCGCCGGTTACCAGGGCGACCTGCCCTGCCCACTGAACTTCGCTCATGCCAACGCTCCTTTTGTTTCTTCCAATGTTGCGGGATCAAACAGGGCAACGCCCGTCATCTCCGCATCAATGCGCTTGACCATGCCGGTCAACACCTTGCCGGGGCCGCATTCCACCACATGGGTGAGGCCACGCGCTTTGATAGCCTGCATGCATTCCACCCAGCGAACCGGCCCAAAAGCCTGGCGATACAGGGCATCGCGAATCAGGTCGGGCTGGCTCTGCACCGTGACGTCGATGTTGTTGATCAGGGCAATGCGGGGCTCGGCAATGTCGATTTCTGCCAATCGGACGCGCAGCTTCTCGGCAGCAGGTTTCATCAGACTCGAATGGAACGGAGCAGACACCGGCAAGGGCAAGGCACGCTTGGCGCCATTGGCCTTTAGCACTTCGCAGGCTTTTTCCACGGCGGCCTTGCTTCCAGAAATGACGGTTTGGGCCGGATCATTGAAATTGGCAGCTTGCACCGACTCCAAAGAGCCCGCGCCAAATGAAGCGGTCACTTCGGCACAGCCCGCGGCAACCTTGGCCGCATCCATACCCAATATCGCCGCCATGGCACCGGTTCCAACCGGCACTGCGTCCTGCATGGCCTGCGCGCGCAGCCGCACCAGCGGCGCTGCCTGGGCCAGCGTCAAGGAGCCGGCCGCCACCAGCGCCGAATATTCGCCCAGCGAATGGCCAGCAACCACCTCCGGCTGCACGCCCACTTCAGCCATCCAGACCCGATAGGCCGCGACAGCCGACACCAGCATGACGGGCTGCGTGTTGGTGGTGAGCGCTAGCGCCTCCTTGGGGCCTTCCTTGATCAGCTTGGCCACATCCTCATTCAAGGCGTCGGAAGCTTCTTGCAGGGTTTGCGCCACCACCGGGTGATCGCCCCAACCATCAAGCATGCCCACCGACTGGGAGCCCTGACCTGGAAATACAAATGCAAATTTCTTCATGACAAATCAGAAATGAATGCCCGGAACTTTCCGGGCGTTATCGAAGTGGCTAGAACTTCAGAACCACGGCGCCCCAGGTGAAGCCGCCCCCTACACCCTCCAGCAACAACGTCTGACCGGGCTTTACCCTGCCAGCACGCACCGCCGTATCAAGCGCCAGGGGAATCGACGCAGCCGACGTGTTGCCGTGTTGGTCCACCGTCACCACCACCTTGTCCAGCGGCAGTTTGAGCTTGCGCGCCGTGCTTTGCATGATGCGGATATTGGCCTGGTGGGGAATCAACCAGTCGATGTCGGCATCGGTGAGATCGGCCTTGGCCAATGCCGCGCGCGCAGCATCTTCCAGAACGCCCACGGCCAGCTTGAACACCGCCTGTCCGTCCATCTTGAGCAAGGGGTCACCCATGACCTTGCCACCGGAAACATGGCCGGGCACACACAGAATGCCCACATGCTTGCCATCGGCATGCAAATCGCTGGCCAGAATGCCGGGCGTCTCCGACGCCTCCAGCACCACTGCGCCCGCGCCATCTCCAAACAGCACGCAGGTGGTGCGGTCGTTGAAATCCAGAATGCGGGAGAAGACTTCGGCACCGACGACCAGTGCCTTGTTCGCGGCGCCCGACTGAATCATGGAATCGGCAACGCTCAGGGCATAAACAAAACCACTGCACACGGCCTGCAAATCGAACGCTGCACCACCGGCAGCGCCCAACTTGTTCTGCAAAATGCAGGCCGTCGAGGGGAACACCATGTCAGGCGTACTGGTCGCCACAATAATCAGATCAATGTCTTGCGCGGTACGGCCGGCCGCCGCCAGCGCATTGCGACAGGCTTCCAGTGCCAGGTCACTGCTGTAAACGCCTGCATCTGCAAAGTGCCGGGCGCGAATACCGGTGCGCTCGACGATCCAGTCATCCGAAGATTCCACGCCTTGCGCGGCAAGTTCCGCAACCAAATCCGCATTGGTCAGCCTGCGGGGCGGCAAGTAACTGCCGGTGCCAGTAATTCGCGAATAACGTCTCATGGATAGGGGGTAGACCTGGGCTCTTTACTCCGCTGCCACCGGTACTGCGAGCAACGCCGCAGCCTTGGCAATACGAACCTGAACACGGTCCAGCAAGTTGTTTCGGGCTGCATCATACGCGCGGTTCAGGGCGTTCGCGAACGCCAATTGGTCTGCAGAACCATGGCTCTTGAACACCAGACCGCGCAGGCCCAACAGCGCAGCACCGTTGTAGCGACGGTGATCCACACGTCTTTTAAGAGCACTTAGCACCGAATAAGCAGCAACTGCAGCCAGTTTGGTGAAAATATTCTTGGAAAATTCGGCTTTGAGAAAGCTGGAAATCATCGAAGCCAGGCCTTCGCTGGTCTTGAGGGCGACATTGCCGACAAAACCATCGCATACCACGATATCGACGACGCCCTTGAAGATATCGTTGCCTTCCACGTTGCCGTAAAAGTTTAAATCGCCAGTTTTACCAGCAGTTCGCAGCAGTTCCCCGGCTTTTTTGATAACTTCATTGCCTTTTATTGCTTCTTCGCCAATATTGAGCAGGCCCACCGAAGGCGCCTCGTCGTCATTGAGCACAGAAACCAGTGCCGAGCCCATGACGGCAAATTGCAGCAAATGTTCGGCGGTGCAATCGACATTGGCACCCAAATCCAAGACCATGGTGGCGCCGCCAGTTGCATTGGGAATCTGTCCGGCGATAGCCGGGCGCTCAATCCCATCCAGAGTTTTCAGCACGTAGCGGGAGATCGCCATCAGCGCGCCGGTGTTGCCAGCAGAAACCGCAGCCTGCGCAGCGCCATCCTTGACTTGCTGAACCGCCACGCGCATGGATGAATCCTTTTTGCGGCGCAATGCAATTTCCAGCGGGTCGTCCATGGTGACCACTTCTGTTGCCGCAAGGATGGTCGCCCGAGGGTGCGTGTAACCACTCAAAGCTTCAGGCAAACCCACCAGCGTCAACCGGGCATCCGGATGGGCATCCAAGAACTGGGTACAGGCTGGCAGAGTGACCTTGGGGCCATGGTCGCCGCCCATGCAGTCAACAGCAATGGTTATCACGGAGTGAATCTCGAATATGTCTTATTGGCTGGCGACGCAGGCCAGAAAAGAAAAAAGCCCGTCGCTACCGCTGGTGTAGCTTCGGGCTTTGCGTGAAGCGCAAAGATCAGGCTTCAGATTTGGTCTTCAGCACCTTGCGACCACGGTAGAAACCGGTGGGGCTGATGTGGTGGCGCAGGTGGGTTTCACCGGTGGTGGGTTCCACGGCAATGCCGGGCACATTCAGTGCATTGTGCGAACGGTGCATACCGCGCTTGGAAGGAGATTTCTTGTTTTGTTGAACGGCCATTTTCGGCTCCTGGGCAAAGGGTGCTGCACAGGTTGCAACACTTTAAGGTTGGTAAAAACGCGGCTGGTTCCGCACGCGAAGCCTCAGATTATAGCCTATTCCTGTGCTTTCAGCCAGCATCCTTTTTCTTCAATTGCTGCAAAACGGCAAAAGGGTTCGGCCGTTCTTCGGGTTGGGCGTCAAAACCGGCATCGGCAGCAGTCAATTTGACGGGCTCGGGACACACCGCGTGCATTGGAACCAGCGGGGAAGCCAGCAGCAACTCGTCTTCAATCAGTTCCAGCAAATCGAAGGCTTTGCTCAGCACCAGAACATCTTCTTCGGACTCTTCGTCTTCCACTTCGGCCAGTTCCTCTGTGGCAACAAAGCGGAAATCGCGTTCAAACTGAATCTCCACATCCGCCACACCCAGGCAACGCTGGCAAGTCAGCGGCACGGTGGTTTGGGCCGACAGGTGCACCCAAGGCTCATCCACCCCTGCGGCATCCGGACGCAACTCGCCGCGCGCGGAATAGACCACCATCGCCTCGCCACCCAGGCCCTGGCTGGCTTCGATCAGACGCTCAAAGCGGGCCAGTTTTTCTTCACCAGCCAGGCTGTCCTTCGCTTGGGCAAACGCCGCAATATTCAGATGTCGGGGGTTCAATTCATGTTTCATGCGGTCAGTGTAAGAGAATCAGGGAATGCAAAATTCTGCCAAGAGAAACCTGATTCTGGGCTCCACGTCCCGTTACCGCCGCGAATTGCTGGAGCGCCTGCGCATCGCGTTTACGGTGGAGTCGCCCCATGTGGATGAAACGCCGCTGCCAGGTGAATTGCCCCAGCAGTTAGCGCAGCGACTGGCGCTGGCGAAAGCGCAGGCGGTAGCACAGCGCCATCCGGCTAGCGTGGTCATAGGCTCGGACCAGGTGGCCGATCTGGAAGGCGAATGCCTGGGCAAGCCCGGCACGCACGAACGCGCCGTGCTGCAACTGCGCAAGATGTCCGGCAAGGTAGTTGTTTTCCAAACGGCTGTGGCTGTTGTTTGCCTGGAAAGTGGATTTGTGGAGCAGTCGCTGGCGGCAGTGCGGGTGCAATTCCGCACGTTGTCCGACGGAGAAATTGAAAACTACCTGCGCGCCGAGCAGCCCTACGACTGCGCCGGCAGCGCCAAGAGCGAAGGACTCGGCATTGCCCTGCTGGAGCGCATTGACAACGACGACCCCACGGCCCTCGTCGGCCTGCCCCTGATTCGCACGGCCACCATGCTGCGCGCAGCCGGCCTGGACCTGTTGGCTTAAGAGCGCCACGCCATGAACGCACCCGCCTTGCCGACACCCGTAAAGCCACAACCCGGCACGCTGTATCTGGTTCCCGCACCGCTGGACTTCGGTTGCACGGAAACCGTACCGCTGCCCACCAGCATGCCCGACGGCACGCTCCAAACGGCCTCACGCATCAGCCACTGGATTTGCGAAAACGCCAAGTCCACCCGCGCGTACCTCAAGCGCATTGGCGAAACGCACCCCCTGTGTCTGCCCATTCAGTCCATGCAACTGCAGGAGTTGCCGCGTGAAGTGCACAAAAAAGGCGACCACAGCGCCGGCTTTGATGCACGCCCGCTACTGCAAGCGGCGCTCGCCGGAAACCCGATCGGGCTGGTCAGTGAAGCCGGAATGCCCGCCATTGCCGACCCCGGTTCTTCAGTGGTCCGGGCTGCGCACGATTTGGGTATCCCGGTGGTGCCGCTGGTGGGACCGGTCTCCTTGCTGCTGGCGCTGGCTGCGAGCGGCCTGAACGGACAGAATTTTGCCTTTGTGGGCTACGTGCCCTCGGCCCCGGCAGAGCGGGCGCAGCGTATCAAGGAACTGGAATCACTGGCCCTCAAGACCGGGCAGACCCAGATATTCATTGAAACGCCCTACCGCAATAGCGCCTTGCTACAAACCCTGTTGCAAACGCTGCAGCACAACACCCGTTTGGCTACTGCGAGCGGGCTGACGCTGGGCCACGCGCAATGCCACAGCGACCTGATCAAGAACTGGCGCAATAAGCCTTGGGCCCTGGACAACGCCATTCCGGCGGTGTTTGCGCTGGGACGCTAGTCGCCTGATTACGTCCCCTCTGCGTTCAGCGCAAGGTCGGTGCGAGTCGGAGGGCCTTTACGGAGCCTTCGCCAATTGAAGCGCCAAAGCGCTTGACCAAGCGTTCGGCCACATTTTCACGGAGTGTGTAGTCCACCAGGTCTTCGGCCTTGATGACCTCCCGCGCTACAAAGTCGAGGCTGCCCAGTTGGTCCGCCAGTCCCATTTCCACCGCCTGCTGACCGGTCCAGAACAAGCCGCTAAACATCTCTGGCGACTCCTTCAGGCGGTTGCCACGGCCTTCTTTGACCACCGCAATGAACTGCTGGTGAATCTGATCGAGCATGGACTGGGCAAAAGCGCGCTGCTTGTCGGTCTGCGGGCTGAATGGATCCAGAAAACCCTTGTTCTCGCCGGCCGTCATCAGACGCCGCTCCACACCCAGTTTGTCCATCAGGCCGGTAAAGCCAAAGCCATCCATCAGCACACCAATACTGCCCACGATGCTGGCCTTGTCCACAAAAATCTTGTCCGCGCCCGCAGCAATGTAGTAAGCCGCCGAGGCACAGGTTTCTTCCACTACGGCGTAAACGGGCTTGTTGTGCTTGGCTCTGAGCCGGCGAATTTCATCGTTGATGATGCCGGCCTGCACCGGACTGCCGCCGGGAGAGTTGATCAGCAACACCACGCCTTGCGTTCCACTGTCTTCCAGTGCACTGCGCAAGGACGACACCACCTGCTCGGCGCTTGCCTCGGCACCGGCGGCTATTTCACCCTTGATTTCAATCACCGCCGTGTGCGGTTTGGACACATCGGCTGGTGCCGCGCCGCGCTCCCATCCAAAAAAAGCGATACCCGCCAGCAAAACAAGCCACGCAATGCGAATGCCGTTGCGCCAGCGGCGCGCTTGGCGCTGCTCGTTCAAAGTCGCCATCGCCAGCTTTTCCAACGTGGCACGCTCCCATGAGGCCACCGATTGCGGCAACGCTTGCTCTCCTGTGGCACCGGGCGAGGGGCGCTGCTCGGGTGCTGCATCGGGAGTGGAGGTGGGCTCGGTCATGTCAGAAGTTCACAGGTTGAAGTTGAGGGGCAGTATGCCAGTGCACCACGCCGTCGCGCTCCGTCACTGCAATCTTGATCAGGCCGCCACGGCAGGGCCCGCCTTTGCACGCGCCAGTCTTGGGGCTGTAGGTTGCACCATGGGTGGCACAAATCAGCCAGTGCCCAGTCAGGTCAAAAAAGCGGTTGGGCTGGTAATCCATCTCCATAGGCACATGCGAGCAGCGGTTGAGGTAGGCATGCACCGCACCGTCGTAACGGATCGCAAACGCCAGGCAGGTCTGCCCGCAATACAGCACATCAAACGGCACTGCTTCGCCACTGTTCACCAGCGCCTGCGTGTTGCACAGCGCAATCTCCTGGGGTTCGAACGCGGCTGCCATCGTTTGCGCTTCAGGCGTTATCCAGCAGCCATTGCTGCAATTCCGGCACCGAATGCGCTACAAACAACGGCGAAAGCGCTTCAAAAGCCTCCGGGTCGTGGGCGCCGTAGCTCACCCCCACACTGGCGCAACCGGCATTCAGCGCCAGTTGCAGGTCGTGTGTGGTGTCGCCCACCATCAGCACGCGCTGCGGTGCCACGTCGAATTCCGACATCAGTTCCTGCAGCATCAGCGGATGGGGCTTTCCAGCGGTCTCGTCCGCTGTGCGTGTGGCATCAAACAGTCCGGCCAGCTCTTCCCGTGCCAGCGCCTCATTCAAGCCGCGCCGACTCTTCCCCGTGGCCACCGCCAAAAGATGCTGACGCTCTTTCAGCGCATGCAGCATGGGCAAGACGCCATGAAAGAAGTTGATGTCATGCTGGCGTGCGGAATAGTGAAACTTGTAGCGCTCGCCCAGCAGCGGGTACTTGTCCTTGGGCACATCAGGTGCCGCATGCGCCAGCGCCGCCATCAAGCCCATGCCAATCACAAAAGAGGCCTCGGCATCGCTAGGCACCGTGCCACCCACATCGCGCACCGCATCCTGAATGCTGCGGGTGATGACGGCGGTGGAATCAAATAAGGTGCCGTCCCAATCAAAGGCGATCAAATCAAACAGGCGCGGGCGGTTCACGGTCATGGGCAAATGCACTAAGCGGTGGGTGGCAGCACATGCCGCACAAAGTTGGAGAGGTCGGGCGGCAATTCTGCCCGCAATTCCAGGCGTTCCCCGCTCGCAGGGTGATTGCACTGGAAGCGCCAGGCGTGCAAAAACATGCGCTTCAAATTGCCGGCGCCCGGTGTGCGCGCCAGTTCCTTGTTAACGTCAAAGTTTCCATATTTGTCGTCACCAACAATCGGCAAGCCCTCAGAAGCCAAGTGCACCCGAATCTGATGCGTCCGCCCGGTCTTGATCGTCACCTCAAGCAAAGAATAGGCTGGCGACGCCGTGGGCTCCGCAGTCGCCCGCACCTTGACCAGAGTCAAGGAAGGCATGCCATCCGGATCACCCTTGGCCACCACCTTGACGCGCCGCTCGCCTTCGGCCTGCCCGTCCTTGCCGGCCAACAGGTATTTGTGCAGTGGCTTGTCCAGCACTTTCAGGCGCTCCGGCCAGATGCCCAACACCATGGCCAAATAGGTCTTGCCGGTTTCGCGTTCGCGGAACTGGTCCTGTAGATTTTTCAGGGCGCTGCGCTTCTTGGCCACCAGCAAAATGCCGGAGGTCTCCCGGTCCAGCCGGTGCACCAATTCCAGAAACTTGGCCTGCGGCCGCGCCATCCGAAGCTGCTCGATGACGCCAAAACTGACCCCCGAACCGCCATGCACCGCCACTCCAGCGGGTTTGTTGATGGCCAGAAAGCTGTCGTCTTCAAACAAAACCGGGAAATCCTTGGCCGGCACAAAGCCACCCGATTGGGTCGCGGTTGCTGCCATGTCCTGCGCCTTGTCGTCGGCCCGCTCCGACAACCGGATCGGCGGCAGCCGCACCAGATCGCCGGCCTCCACCCGCTTGTCAGCCGCAACCCGCCCCTTATTGATGCGCACCTCGCCACTGCGGATGATGCGATAGACGTGCGTCTTGGGCACGCCCTTGAGGTGGCGCATCAAGAAGTTGTCCAAGCGCTGACCAGCAGAATCTTCGTCTACCGTGATGGTTTTGGACTGCGGGGCTTGCGGGTCCGGTTTGGCCCCTATAATGTGTTTCACTAGCGACAAGCTGTAAGTGGTTGATTTAGCTGGAGTTTAGTCCAGACCTCCTTTGCAGCCACGCTGGAAGGTCGATGCCGCCGCCTTGCTTACGCTGCAGATCACACGCCAGTTGCGTGTGATGGCAGCCAACAGAGTGGTCAATCCGACGAATTGAAACCCTGATACGGAATACCCCAAGTTTGCAAGCCTACGGTTTGCAAACGGATAAAAAACGAGATGTTTGTGTTGTGGAGACTGTTGAGCATGTGCCTGCGGTGCGTTTTCGCGCCGGAGGAAGCCATGCGCCAGCCCACTACCCGCTTGAAGTCTGAGTCACCTACCTTTCATCCGAAAGCGTACGCACAAACGCACCCCCTCGTTCCCATCCACGCGCCTACGCTTCGACACCTCGTGTAAATCGAAGTTCTCCGGCAATTCCTCCTCACTTCAGTTCGTCAGCCAGGCACCGTTAGCCCATCTTGGGCATGTTGAAACTGAAGAAGGACGCACTCCATGAAACGGATGCTTATTAACGCCACGCAGGCTGAAGAACGCCGCCTGGCCATTGTCGACGGACAAAAACTCCTCGACTACGAAATCGAAATTGAAGGGCGCGAACAGCGCAAGGGCAACATTTACAAGGCCGTGGTCACCCGCGTCGAGCCTTCGCTGGAGGCCTGCTTTGTGGACTACGGTGAAGACCGCCACGGCTTCTTGCCCTTCAAGGAAATCTCCAAACAGTTCTTCCAGCAAGGCGTGTCGGCTGGCAATGCCCGCATCCAGGACGCCATCCGCGAAGGCCAGGAACTGCTGGTGCAGGTCGAAAAGGAAGAACGTGGCAACAAGGGCGCAGCCCTGACCACCTTTATTTCGCTGGCCGGTCGCTATGTGGTTCTGATGCCCAACAACCCCCGTGGCGGTGGCGTGAGCCGCCGCATTGAGGGCGATGACCGGGCCGAACTCAAGGAAAACATGGACCAGTTGGAATACCCCAACGGCATGTCCATCATTGCGCGCACCGCCGGTATCGGCCGCAGCGCCCCCGAATTGCAGTGGGACCTGAACTACCTGCTCAAGCTCTGGAGCGCCATCGACGGCGCCGCCAAGGGCGGCAAGGGTGCCTTCCTGATCTACCAGGAATCCAGCCTGGTGATCCGCGCGATCCGCGATTACTTCAACCACGACATCGGCGACATCCTGATCGATACCGACGACGTGTACGAGCAGGCGCAGCAGTTCATGGCCCACGTCATGCCCGAGCATGCCGCCCGCGTGAAGCGCTACCGCGACGACGCGCCCCTGTTCAGCCGTTTCCAGATTGAGCACCAGATTGAATCGGCCTACGCCCGCACCGTGACCCTGCCTTCCGGCGGCGCCATCGTGATCGACCACACCGAAGCCTTGGTTTCCGTCGACGTGAACTCGGCCCGCGCTATCAAGGGTGGCGACATCGAAGAAACCGCCACCCGCACCAACCTGGAAGCCGCCGACGAAGTGGCCCGCCAGATGCGTCTGCGCGATTTGGGCGGCCTGATCGTGATCGACTTTATCGACATGGAAGAGTCGCGCAACCGCCGCGAGGTGGAAAACCGCCTGCGCGACGCCCTGCGCCAAGACCGTGCCCGCGTGCAGTTCGGCACCATCAGCAAGTTCGGCCTGATGGAAATGAGCCGCCAGCGCCTGCGCCCTGCTCTTTCCGAAGGTGCCTCCATCCCCTGCCCGCGCTGCGGCGGCTCCGGCCACATCCGCGACACGGAAAGCTCGGCCCTGCAAATTTTGCGGATCATTCAGGAAGAGTCCCTCAAGGACAACACCGCCTCGGTGCTGTGCCAGGTGCCGGTCGATGTCGCCTCGTTCCTGCTGAACGAAAAGCGCACCGAGATCGCCAAGATCGAACTCAAGCAGCGCATCAATGTGCTGATGGTTCCCAACAAAACGCTGGAAACGCCCAACTACAAGCTCGAACGCCTGAAGCACGACGACCCGCGCCTCGACCACATCGAAGCCAGCTACAAGATGGCCGACGACATGGAAGACGCCACCGGCGTGACGCGCCGTTCGCAAGAACCCACCAACAAGCAAACCCCGGTCATCAAGGGCGTGTTGCCCGACGCACCGGCGCCCGTGGCCCCGCCCAAGCCCGAAGCGCCCAAGGCCCCGGTGGAAGCCGTCAAGCCAGCAGCGCCCGCACCGGCACCTGCCAGCGGTGGTTTCTTTGGTTGGCTCAAAAACCTGTTTGGCGGCGGTACGCCGGCTCCGGCAGCCCCGGTGGCAGCACCTGCAGCCAAGCCCGAAGAGAAGCGCGAAGGCCGCAACGGTCGTGATGGCAACCGCGGTGGCCGTGGCGACCGCAATGGCCAGCGTGGTGAGCGCGGTGACCGCGCCGAGCGCCCCGAAGGCCAGCGTGAAGGACGCACGGAGGGCGGACGCAACGAAGGCCGCGGACGCGGTGGTCGTGGTGGCCGTGGCGGTGAACGCGCCGGCGCACAACGCGAACGCTTTGATGCCGAAGGCAAACCAGTAGGCGCCGAGGCCGTCAACCTTGACGCAGGCAATGCGGCCCAGGAAGGCGCACCGCGCGAGGCGCGCCCCGAGCGCGCACCCCGCGCTGAACGCGGCGAGCGTGGTGACCGTACTGAACGTGGAAATCGCCAGAACCGCCCCGAGCGCACTGAAAACGCCGAAGGTGACAACCGTGCGGTCGCCAGCGAAGAAAACCGCGTTGAGACAGCAGCCGAAGGCACTGAAGGTGGCCGATCCGAAGGCCGTGAAGGCCGGGGCAGCCGTGGCCGTGGACGTGGTCGCGGCAATGACCGGGGCCCGCGCACCGAGGGGCAAGCCTCTAACGCTGAGGCGGGTGACGCAAGCTTGGCTGCTCCTTCGGAGGAAGCTCAAACCGCAGCCACTTCGACCGGTGAAGCGGGTGAAGCGCGCAATGGAAATGGCGAGCCGCGTGAAAAGCGTTCGCGTGACCGTTATGGCCGTGACCGCGGTCCCCGTGGTGAACGCGCACCGCGTCGCGATGCCGCAGAACAAGGCACCGAGCCGCTGTTCGCTGCACCGGAAGCCTCTACCGAAGCGCCCGTGGTGGTGCACTTGGGCGAGCCGGCTGCGGCCGCACCGTCGGTGGCTGTCGAGTCAGCACCCGCGCCGATCGTTGCGGCGGCGCCCGCTCCTAGCGCACCCGCCGTGGCAGCACCCGTGGCAAGCGCCAGCGCCGATGCAGCGTCGGCTATGCCCAAGGTTCATGGCTACACCTTGCCCAAAGACGACCTGATTCAGGTGGCATTGGGCTCCGGTTTGCAATGGGTCAACTCCGATCCCGAGCGCGTGGCGCAGGTGCAGGCGGCCATTGCGGCAGAACCCCAACCGGTGCATGTTCCCCGCGAGCGCCCGGCCCCTGTGGTGCTCGATAGCGGTCCGCTGATCTTGGTGGAAACCAAACGCGACCTGCGCAACATGACCCTGCCGTTTGAAGAAAGCACCCCCGCCTGATCACGGGGCAGCGTCCGCAAAAAGGGGCACCACGGTGCCCCTTTTTTTCGCCCGGCCGCGCTACAAACCTGCCGGCCCTTCCAAGAGGCGCTTGCCCTAAAAGAGGGACACGTCTCCGAAATTCGTGTCGCCACCCAGCACACCCTTGCGCACCAGTTCGGCAAAGCTGAACACCCTGTTACCACCGCTTTGCTGGCCAAAGTCCACGGCACGTTCAGCGCGCTCCAGCGCGGTGCTGGGCGAGTCATCTGCCGTGATGCGGGTAAAGCCACCGCAGGCCGACAAATGTCCGACCTGTGGAAAGTTGAACTTCTCCATATTGGCCCGGAAACGTTCGAAAGCGGCCAGCACCAAAGCCTCTTCGGGGCAATGCATCAACACCGCAAACTGCTCGCCGCCCAGCCGGTAAATCCGGTCATAGGTACGGAAGGTGTTGTTCAAAATCCGCGCTACCAGGAGCAGCACTTCTTCGGCGATCAGGTGACCGCTCTTTTCGCCAATCGCGCCAAAATGGTCCACGCTGACCGTTCCCAGCCAATAGTTGGGTGGTACCCGGTGGCGGCGCTCCTGACCCGGCTGGACTTTTGCTTCCATGATCACCGAATCCGGCCCTGCGCCTTCATCGAGCTCTTCCAGCACGGCACTGTAAAAGGTGTCATCCAGCGACTTGCGGTTTAACAGGCCGGTCAGACCATCCCGGTCGCTATAGGCCAGCAGGTGGTACATGTTGCGGAATACATGCAGCACCAGCTCAATGGTCTGCAGTTCGCTGTCCTCCAATGCCTTGGGCGAATGGATTTCGACCACGCCCTCTTCATCGCTGCGGTTTCCCTCAAACATCGGGATGTAGGTAATGCGTGGTCCGGCGTCGCCGGCCAATGCCGCCTCAAATCGCTGATGACTGCGTACGCATTGCAAGCGGTTCTTGTCATCGTCGACCAGAGGCAAGGAATCAAAATCGACCCGCAGGGGGTCAGCCACCATGCCCCCACCACGGGCATCGAGCGTCGCAATCTGCATCCACCGGCTGACACCGGCCTCACTCAGTACCCTGGCTATGACCACCCGCTGCAAGGGCAGAAGGTCGATGAGCGCTTTGGCCATCGTCAACTCCAGGAGGTCTCGCTCCCGGTGGTCGGTCAATTTAATTAGATGTTGGATGAGTGTTCCCATGAACACATAATAGCCCTGAACCCGCCATTCGTCACCCGAAAAGACACCCGTTGCGGTGCCCGCCCTTTATTGGCCGATGGACTCTTTCAGGGCTTGGCGGTACGCCTCGTTGGCGGCCACGCTGTCCTGCCGTTGCTCTGCGATTTCGGCCAGCGCGCGCCAGGCGTCGCGCTTCAGGGTGGGGTCCTGCAACAGCGCCAGCGACTGCTTGAGCAATTGCTGCGCCTTGCCCCAGAGCTTCAGGCGCATGCAAACAATGCCGGCCAAATATTGCAAGGCCGCGTCGCGCGGGTTGGCCATTTGCGCGGCTTCAATGCGCGCCAGCCATTGGGCGTCCGGCGCTTGCGAGGGACCACCAAAGCCGGCTTCCAGCAGACGTACCAGGCGCACTTTCTGGCTGGCGTTCAAAGCTTCCGGGTTCTCCAGCATGGCAGTCCAGACCGGTTGCAACCAAGCGCGAGAAACGGCCGCATCGCCCTGCTGCTCCAGCAAGCCTTGCACTGCCTGCATGGCCACATCGGGCATCTCGCGTTCCGCGTATTCCAGCGAATCCCATACGCGTTGCAGTTGCACCGGGTCGTGGACATTTTTTACCATCTCTATCGCCAGCCCGCGCTGAATGCTGCGGCCTGCCGATTCGGAAAACGCGCGGTGCTTGATCAGCAAGCGTGCCATTTCCAGTGCCTGCAACGCCTTGCCGGCCATGCGCGCCGCCTTGAAGCGCAAGCGCAAAGCAATCGTCCGACGCGCCGCGCCCTGGGGCATCAGATCCAGCCATTCCATGGATTTGGCAGCGTCTCGGTCGTCCAGCGCCCAGCGCGCGGCACGCAGTTGAACGCCATCGCGCATGTCCTGGGCATCGCGCGCCATCGCATGGTCCAGCGCCTGTCGCAAGTGTTTTTCCCGCAGCACGCGGTCCTGCAACGCATGCGCGCTTTCCGCCGCCAACACATGCGCAAGGGTTCGCAGGCGATCGGCATAGCCCAGCGCCTCGCCGCTGGCTGCAACCGACTCTTCAAGCGACACCACCAGTTCGGCGGCCTTGCGTGCCCGGATAAAGCGCCCCCCGATCAAGTGCGACAACGCGTCCAGCAGGGCCGACTGAATGGCGCGCTCACGCTGCTGCAATCGCCAGCGCCGCGCCTGCTGCGGAATACCGAAAAATGCCGACAGGGTGCGCAGCGCCAGATGCAGCGTCACAAACACCACGGCAATGACCAGCAAGAACAAGTTGAGCGAAACGTCCACCCGGTGCGGCGGCCAGAACAGGGTGACCGTTCCGGGATCGTTACCGGCGAACAGGGCCACCGCAACTGCCACGGCAAACAAGCCCATCAGCCACAAGGTGATCCGCATGGCTAACGTCCCGCGGCTGCGGTGGACAGCGCAGCCAGGGTGTCATCAATGCGCGGAATATCCAGCGCCCGCATCTGGCCCTGCACCTGCTGCAACAGGGCTACGGCGGTCTGGGTCTTGCGCGAGCTGGCATCGAAATACCGCGCCATCACCGCAGCCGTCGTCGCGAGGTCGGCCCGTGCCGAATCGACTTGCCGTGACAGCAAGCCCAGGCGGGCATTCAACAGGCGCAGTTTGAGGTTTTCGCGCACAAAGAAAGACTGCTCCGGAGTGAGCAAGGCGGCATCGGGGTCTTCGATGCGACTGACGCGCACCAGGTTACGGAACTCTTCCTCCACCACCTTGGTCAAACGCCACCACCAGGACATCAGGTCTTCTTCAGGCTTGCGCTTGGAGCTTTCAGGCAGCTTGGCCGCGGCACTGTGGCTGCCCGTAGACGCTGTGCCGACCGCGTTGCCCAGCGGCAGGTCGTCAGCCAAGGTCACCAGCTCGTCTAGCTTCACCAGCAAAGACGGGGTGTCGGCCAGGGCCGTCGCTTTCAGTCGGGCCAGGTCGCGGGCAATGGCGCGCTGCAACGGGGTCAATCGGGGTTGCGCCGCCCGGCTCACCCGCTGATCGGCACTTTTGAGGGCTGCCATCAAAGGCTCCACGCTGCCGGTCAACTGGGTTTGCTGCTGCGCCAGGCGCACCGCCGATTCAATATCGACCACCAAATTCTCGTCACGGGAGCGGGACAGGCTCTGCATCAATTCTTCAAGCTGCGAGCGCTGCAGGGAGACTTCGGCCAGCTTGGCCTCGGTCACGGCCAGCTTGGCGGCAGTCTCAAACGCCAACTCCTGTGCCTGCTTGGCAGTAGCCCGCGCCTCGGAAGCCTGGGTTCCGGCATCCGCGCTTTGACGGGCCAACTGCTGCTGTACGCCGTTGAGCTTTTGCCAAAGCATGAAACTGCTGGCCAGTCCGGCAATCGCCAGCACCGCAACCACCAGGACCCAACGCGAAGCCCCAAGCGTCAGGGGCGTCGGCGTGGGTGCCGCAGCCTGCGCCGTGTCGGTTTTTTCAGTGGATTCCGGTTCGGTACTCATACAAAGGATTCTATCGACGCAATCAGTTCAGGTAGTGCAGGCCGCGATTCAAGGACCTGTCCAAAGCCTGCATCCCGTGCGGCCTGAGCGATGCGCGGGTGGCTGGCCACAGCACGGGCCTGGCCCCAACGCTGTCCGGGAACCGCCGACTGTAAATTGAGGACCGCCTCCGAACTGCTGAACAGCCAGATCGAGCCATCCGCAGCGGCCACACGGGCCAAGGCCAGGGCATTGATACCCAAGGCCGGCGCGCAGCGTTGGTAAGCCACCACAAACTCGACCACGCCACCCTGCTCGCGCACCCGCTCTGCAAACCACTCGCGCCCGCTACCTGTGGCGGCACCTTCACCCGCGTCGCCGTCATCCTGTGTCAATCCGCGCACGATCAGCACCCGGATTCCGGAGGCGATGCGGCCTTGAACCACGTGCCAAAGGGCTTCGGAGTCAAATTGTGTTGCATCTTTTGCGGGCGCGTCCACGGCACTTTGCGGCACACCGGCCTTCAGCAAAGCGGCAACCGTTCCCGGGCCGGTCGCCAGACAGCGCGGCTGCGATGCGCCCCACTGCAAAGGCTCCGAGGCTGAAGGCCGCAGCGAAAAGAAAAACGTGGCCGCATTGGCACTGACAAACATCAACGCATCAAAGTCTGCCAGCCGCTGCCAGGCATCTTCCACAGCGCTCGCATCCGCAGGCGGTGTGATCTCAATCAGGGGCAAGGCAAATGCCTCGTGGCCCGCTTCGCGCAAGGCCTTCACCCATTTACCGGCTTGGGGCCCGGGCCGGGTGACGATGACGCGCATCAGCCTTTGGCGCTGGCCGCCTGCACCGCAGCCTGCAACTGGCGGGCCACGGCCTCGCCCAGGCGCACCGCGCTGCCGGTATCAGAAACCGATGCCTTGTCTTGGGCATGGACCAGCGACTGCTGGCCTTCCGGGTCACCCCAGGCAGCACGAATTTCGAGCACATCGCCCGTGAAAACGGCATGCGCCGCCAATGGCATCGAGCAGCTTCCGCCCATGACGCGGCTCACCGCGCGCTCGGCGCTCACCGTGAGCCAGGTCTTGGTGTCCATCAGGTGCGCCAGGGCATCGGTCACGTCCTTGCGACCCGCCCGGATCTCAATTCCCAAAGCACCCTGCCCTGCGGCGGGCAGCATCTCGGTGGTCTCGAATATGGTGCGAATGCGCTCACCCAGACCCAGACGCTTCAGGCCCGCTGCCGCCAGCACAATGCCGTCGTACATGCCATCGTCCAGCTTGCGCAGGCGGGTATCGAGGTTGCCGCGCAGCGGCTCAATCTTGAGGTCGGGACGCAGCGCGCGCACCAGAGCCATGCGGCGCAGACTCGACGTTCCCACCGTGGCACCTTGCGGCAAATCCTGCAAGGTCGCGTATTTGGGAGAGACCCAGGCATCGCGCGGGTCCTCGCGCTCCATGACACAGGCCAGCTCAAAGCCGGGCGGCAGTTCCATCGGAACGTCCTTTAAAGAATGCACGGCCAGGTCGGCCTTGCCATCTTCGAGCGCGGTTTCCAGCTCTTTGACAAAGAGGCCCTTGCCGCCGACCTTGCTGAGGGACCGATCGAGGATCTGGTCGCCTTGCGTGGTCATGCCCAGCAGGGTGACTTGGTGCCCCTGCTGCTCCAGCAAGGCTTTGACGTGGTTGGCTTGCCACAGGGCGAGACGGCTTTCTCGGGTGGCGATGGTGAAATGTTGCACTGCAGTAACCTGTTTGTAACGGATAGTTCTCCAGCGATGCTAGCATGGTCTCCCATGAAAAATCCTTCGCTTCCACCCGCTGCCGCCGCGCCTTCTGCCAACGCAATCAAGCGCAATAAAGACAACGAACGCCCTCTGGTGGAAGACATCCGCCTGCTGGGCCGCATCCTGGGCGATGTGATTCGCGAGCAGGAGGGTGTGGAAGCCTACGAACTGATTGAACAGATCCGAAAACTCTCGGTCGCATTCCGGCGCGACGCCGACCAGGAAGCCGACAAGGCGCTCAAGAAACTGCTGAAAAGCCTGAGCGGCGACCAGACGGTGAGTGTGATCCGGGCCTTCACGTACTTTTCGCACTTGGCCAACCTGGCCGAGGACCGCCACCACATCCGCCGCCGCGCGGTGCACGAGCGTGCCGGTGACACCCAGGAAGGCAGCATCGAAGTGGCGATGTCGCGCCTGCGCTGGGCCGGTATTTCGTCGCGCGTGATCTCGCAAACCCTGGCCGACAGCTATGTGGCACCGGTGCTCACCGCCCACCCCACGGAGGTGCAGCGCAAGAGTATTCTGGATGCCGAGCGTGACATCGCCCAACTGCTGACGTCACGCGATGACATCAAGCAACGCGCCGCTGCATTTGAGGGACGCAAGGATGCGCTTAGCCCGCGCGAATTGGCCGCCAACGAAGCCCAAATGCGCGCCCGCGTGATGCAGCTCTGGCAAACCCGTCTGCTGCGTTACAGCAAGCTCACCGTTTCCGACGAAATCGAGAACGCGCTGAGCTACTACGAGTCCACCTTCCTGCGCGAAATACCCAAGCTCTACGCCGAACTCGAGGACCTGCTGACCACCCAACCCGTGCACACCTTTTTGCGCATGGGCCAATGGATTGGTGGCGACCGTGATGGCAACCCCAACGTCAGTGCCCAGACGCTGGAATACGCGTTGCGCCGGCAAAGCGAAGTGGCACTGCGCCACTACCTCACCGAGGTGCACTTCCTGGGCGGCGAGCTGTCCATTTCAGCCATCCTGTGCGATTGCTCGGATGAGATGGAGGCGCTGGCCGAGCGTTCGCCCGACACCAACGCCCACCGCAAGGACGAACCCTACCGCCGCGCGCTGACCGGCATCTACGCCCGCCTGGCTGCCACCCTGGAAGGCCTGACCGGCACCACCGCCGCCCGCCACGCTGTGGCACCCCAAAACGCGTACCTCACGGCAGAAGAATTTGTGGTCGACCTGCGCGTGATCGAGGCCTCGCTGCAAGCCAACCACGGCGGCGCGCTCACCGCGCAACGCCTGCACCCGCTGATTCGCGCGGTGGAAGTGTTCGGCTTCCATCTGGCCACGGTGGACCTGCGCCAAAGCTCGGACAAGCACGAAGAAGTGGTCGCCGAGCTGCTGGCCACGGCGCGCGTCGAGGCCGCCTATTCGTCCTTGGACGAAGCTGCCAAGCGCACCCTGCTGCTGCGCCTGCTGAACGACGCGCGTCCGCTGCGCGTGCATGGCGTCAACTATTCGGCACACGCCACGGCAGAGTTGGCGATTTTCAGCATGGCCAAGACCATGCGTGAGCGCTTTGGCCACGAAGCCATCCGCCACTACATCATCAGCCACACGGAAACCGTGAGCGACTTGCTCGAAGTGTTGCTGCTGCAAAAAGAAGTGGGCCTGATGCAAAGCACGCTGGATGCGCAAGGCCAGAGTGACCTGATCGTGGTGCCACTGTTTGAAACCATTGAAGACCTGCGCAATGCCGCGCCCATCATGCGCGAGTTCTATGCGCTGCCCGGCGTGGCCGAGCTGGTCAAGCGCAGCGGCTGCGAGCAGGACATCATGCTGGGCTACTCCGACAGCAACAAGGACGGCGGCATCTTCACCAGCAACTGGGAGTTGTACCGCGCCGAGATTGCACTCGTGGAGCTGTTTGACGAACTCGCCAAGGCCCACAAGATCAAGCTGCGCATGTTCCACGGCCGGGGCGGCACGGTGGGTCGTGGCGGCGGCCCGAGCTACCAGGCCATTCTGGCCCAGCCCCCGGGCACGGTGCGCGGACAGATCCGCCTGACCGAGCAGGGCGAAGTGATCGGCTCCAAATACGCCAACCCCGAAATCGGCCGGCGCAACCTGGAAACCCTGGTCGCGGCCACTTTGGAAGCCACACTGCTGCAACCCACCAAGTCAGCTACCAAAGCGTTCCTCGATGCAGCCGCCGAGTTGTCGCAAAACAGCATGTCGGCCTACCGCGCGCTGGTCTACGAGACCCCCGGCTTTACCGAATATTTCTTCAGCTCCACACCGTTGCGCGAAATTGCCGAACTTAATATCGGCTCGCGCCCGGCGTCGCGCAAGGCGACCCAGCGCATTGAAGACCTGCGCGCGATTCCCTGGGGCTTTAGCTGGGGCCAGTGCCGTCTGACCTTGCCAGGCTGGTTCGGCTTTGGCTCTGCAGTCGCTGCATTTGTGAAGGGCGAAACCCCGGCGCAGAGCAAAGAGCGCATGGCCTTGCTGCAAAAAATGTACAAGCAATGGCCCTTCTTCAAAACGCTGCTGTCCAACATGGACATGGTGCTGGCCAAGAGCGATCTGGCCCTGGCCTCGCGCTACGCTGAACTGGTCAGCGACGCCAAATTGCGCAAGAAAATCTTCAACGCCATTGAAGCCGAGTGGCACGCCACGGCGCACGCACTGGGTCAGATCACCGGTGAAAAACAGCGTCTGGCCAACAACGCCGCGCTACAGCGCTCCATCAAGCACCGCTTTCCGTACATTGACCCGCTGCACCACCTGCAAGTCGAGTTGGTGCGCCGCTACCGCGCCGGCATTGCCGACGAGCGCGTGCAACGCGGCATTCATATCTCGATCAACGGGATTGCGGCGGGCTTGCGCAACACGGGCTGAGCCCGGCCGTTTGCAGGGCGGGTCCGGCTCACACCGACCAACCTTCCACTGGAATCAGGCGATTGGATCACCCAACTCCAATCGCCCTTCTGCCTTCGCGGGCCAGAAAGCCCCAATCAACCCTTTCTTGCGCTGCGCTATTGCCACGGATTGCACCGGTTGGAGCGCAAGGATTTATATTTGTCCCTTTACGCACACAGGTGTCGTAAATCACGCAAGCATTGGACAAGGAGTTGGGGTAGATTGGCGAACGGGAGAGGAACAGAGAAATTAGTCTGCCGCTAAATTTCCACCATGCATTCCATATGAAATCGCCTTTATCCGCCCCTGCACCGGGAGTGCCTCTGGTGACGCGTAACGGGTCGCTTTTTAAAGTGCTGGCTCCAGTCTTGCGCGGCATTGCGCTGGTCCTTTGCATGCTGAGCGGAACTTTTTTGCACGCCGCCAGTTCAGCCGATGCCCCGGTTGCCGGTGCCAGCAGTTTGCTCAGCGCCCAGGAACGCGAATGGCTGACCCATAACGCAGCCAGCATCCATGTAGCACCTGAAACCAATTACCCGCCCTTTAGCTTTTCCCAGTCTGGCGTCTGGCTTGGCATGTCGTCGGACTTCCTGCAGTTGATTGAAAAGCGCCTTGGCGTACGTTTTCAGGTCTTGCCCCCGCAAAACCTGGATGCAATCCTGAAGCAGACCCGAGAGGGCAAGGCTGATCTGGTGACCTCGCTGAAAAGCACACCGGAACGGGACAAATTCCTTTTGTTCACCCCGCCCTATGTCAAGGTGCCCACGGTCATCGTCACGCGCAACGGGAACGCTTTGGGCAAGTGGCCCGATGCGTTCCCCGGAAAGATCGTCGCAGTAGGAAACGGCTATGGGGTTCAGCGGTACCTTGAAAGCTCGTACCCGGCCATCGCACTGACGCTGGTGAAGGACGACCTCGATGGACTGCGCAAACTGGCTTTCGGCGAGGTGGACGCCGTCATCATGGATGTCGCGAGCGCCTCCTATTTCATAGAGCAGGAAAAAATCACAGGCTTGCGGATTCACAGCGAGTTTGAATATGTCTACGACCTGAGCTTTGCCGTGCGCAAGGAGTTGGTGGTGTTGCGCGACGTTCTAACCAAGGCGTTGCAGGAAATTCCAGAGGCAGAAAAGCAGGCAACTTTGGCAAAGTGGATCCGGCTGGACCGCAACCCCATGGCCTTGTTGCGGGCGCGCATTGAACCCTGGTTGCCGCTGATTCTCCTGTCCATCGCAGCCCTGTCCAGTGGTTTGGTGGTTGCTTTCGTAGGGAGAAGGCGTCGTCTGCAAGAGGCGTTGGCTGCGTCCCAACGGCTTGAAAAAGCCAATCAACTACTGATCGAACAACAAGTTTTCACCCGCACCATTGCAGATGCTTTGCCCATCATGATTGGCTATTGGGACGCGGACCTGCATTGCCGGTTTGCCAACAAAGCCTATGAAGACTCATTCAAGATCGGCGCCCCCGGCATGGTGGGCCTCCCCCTGAAAGACGTGGCCAGTGCAGCCTATCTCCGCCTGCACGAAACCTACATGCATGCGGCGCTGGGTGGCAAGGTGCAAATGTTTCAGCGGGAAGTCGCGCAAGCGGATGGTGCAACGGCACATCAGGTGGTGCGCTACATCCCCCACGTCCTGCATGGCCAGGTGCTGGGTTTCTTTGTCTTGATTGAAGACATCACCGAACTCAAACGTGCGGCGGGCAGTTTGCAAGCCCTCAACGAAGAACTGGCCGTGCAGGCGCAAGCGGCACAAAACGCCAACATCGCCAAATCCGCCTTCCTGGCCAATATGAGCCACGAAATTCGCACGCCTCTGGCTGCCATTTCCGGCATGGCAAGACTCATTCGCAGGGAACCCTTGTCGGCAGATCAACTGGACCGAATCGACAAACTGGAGGCTGCAGCCAAGCACCTCAGCGCCACCATCAGTGACATATTGGACCTGTCCAAAATTGAGGCCAACAAATTTGTTCTGGAAGAAGCACCGATCAGCATCCATCGGTTGCTGACCAGTGTGGCCGATATTGTTTTGGAGAGTGCCAAGGAAAAGGGGCTTCACCTTCGTACCGAAATAGAGCCGATTTCGGACGGGCTCCTGGGCGATGAAACGCGCCTGCGCCAAGCCTTGCTGAACTTCGCCGGCAATGCCGTCAAATTTACCGAAGCGGGCAGCATCACCCTGCGGGCCAGAGTTCAGGATGATGGGACGGACTCCGCCCTGATTCGGCTTGAAGTGGAAGACACCGGCCCGGGCATTGCGGACGCGCAGATTCCCCAGTTGTTTGAGCCCTTTGTTCAGGCCGACAGCACTACGACGCGAAAGTATGGCGGCTCAGGTCTGGGCCTCGCCATCACCAAACGCCTGGCGCAGGCCATGGGGGGTGAAGTCGGTTTGACAAGTGCGCTTGGCAAGGGCAGCACCTTTTGGATGACGGTGCGCCTGTCGAAGGACGCAGCATTTGATCCACAACAACCACTTGAAATTGGCAGCAATGCCGCCGATGTGATTCGACGCGATTTCGCGGGGCTGCGCGTACTGCTCGTCGATGACGATGCGTTCAACCGCGAAATTGGCGAAGTTCTGTTGCAAGACGTTGGTTTGCAGGTGGACATGGCGGTGGATGGGCAACAGGCCATCGAAATGGCCAACCATGTCGCGTATGCGCTGATCCTGATGGATATGCAAATGCCGAAGATGGATGGTTTACAGGCAACACGCCAACTTCGGTCGATGGCCAGTCAAAGCGATGTGCCCATTGTGGCCATGACCGCCAATGCCTTCAAAGAAGATCGCCTGCTGTGCCTCCAGGCCGGCATGAACGACTACGTTACCAAGCCAGTCGACCCGGATATTTTGTACGACACCTTGCTGCGGCATCTGCAAAAACGCGCCCGAAGTACTTGAGCCCTGCGCCAGACCGCGCATCAGCCCCGCGCCAGCATCTCGCGCACCAGCGCCACCTGCCGGCGCGAAACCAGCAACACCTCGGCCACGCCATCAAGCCGCACGGCCCAGCCTTCGCCTTCTTCTGGATCGTGGTGCTTTTCCAGCGCACGGGCAGCGCGGCGGGCGATCAGGGCATTGCGGTGAATCCGCAGAAATCGGTCCGCGTACTTTTCTTCCAGTTCGTTGAGCGAGCCGTCCAGAATGAACTGGCGCGCCGCCGTGCGCACCGTGATGTATTTGAGCTCGGCCTTGAAATAGACCACATCGGCCAGCGGCACGCGCTCGGTCCGGTTGCGATCCTGAATGATCAGCACCTCTTCTACTTCGGCCATAGGCCCGTTGCCCCGGCTTTGCAGGAAACGCTCGGCCTTTTGCAATGCGCTTTGCAGGCGCTCCAGCCGCACCGGCTTGGTCAGGTAATCGGTGGCTTCCAGCTCGAAGGCCTGCACCGCATGTTCGGCATGCGCGGTGACAAAGATCAGCGCGGGCGGCTGTGGCAAGGCTCTGAGGCTTTGCGCCAGGGTCAGGCCATCGGCGCCGGGCATATGAATGTCCAGCAAGGCCACATCAAAGCGCTGGTGCTGCAGCAGTTCCATCGCCTGCACCGCGTTGCCGGCCTGGGCTTGCACGGCGGCCGCAGGGTTGCGGCAGTCCTCCAGCAGCGTCTTGAGCCGGGCACGCGCCAGCGGCTCGTCATCCACCACCAGCACGCGCAAGGCCGGTGCACCGCCTGCGGCACTCACAGCGGAACCTCGATGCGCACCTGAAACACGCCGTTCCTGGTGCCACTGGCAAACTGCCCCTGCACGTCGTGCAGCAAAGCCAGACGCTCGCGCACGTTGCGCAAGGCTTCACCCGCACCCGCCGGGCCGGGGCCTGCCGGCACGGTGTTGCTGACCTTGATCACGACCGCGCCGCCCCGGCGCTGGGTGCTGATGCGCACCAGCGCGCCGGTGTCGCTCGGCTCCACGCCATGGCGTACCGCGTTTTCCACCAGGGGTTGCAAGGCCAGGGGCGGCAGCCGCGCGCCATCGGCCTTGGGGTCCAGGCTCCATTCCAGTTGCAAGCGCTCGCCAAAGCGCACTTGTTCAATCGCCAGGTAACGCTGCGCCAGCGCAATTTCGTCCCGCAATGTGACCGACTCGCCCTGGTCCATCAGCGCATGGCGAAACAGGTCGCTCAGGTCTTCCAGCAGCGCCTCGGCCTTGGCCGGCTCGGCCCGCACCAGCGCGATGGCGCTGTTGAGGGTGTTGAACAAAAAGTGGGGGCGAATACGCGACTGCAACTCGGTCAGGCGCGCCGCCGTGTGGGCCGGCGCGCGGGCCTTGGCACGCAACACCAGCACCGTCACCAGCACGGTGGCCAGCGTCAGCCCGCTCAAGGTGCTCGCCAACCACGGCGGATTGCTGAGCAGGCCGGTCCAGAACAGCAGGCCGCAGGCACCCCATCCCATCAGCCCGCCCAGCAGCACCGGCAAAACACCTTGAACCCGTGGCGGTAACTGCGCGAGCCCGCGCTTGGCCAGGCAGGTCAGCAGCAGCCAGATCAGAACAGCCGGCAACGCACCCCCGGTAACCAGCGAAAAACGCGACAGCCAGACCCAAAATCCCTGGTTGTCAAAAAGCGCGACGATACCGATCGCCGCTTCGACAAACAGCACCGCACGCAAAACCACGCCCATCTGGCAGGCGTCAAAACCAAGCGCCGCCTCAGGCTGCGCCGGCGGCTCGGGCTCCAGGCCGTGGAGCGTCGATAATATTTGGGTATCTTCCATGTTTCACCGGATTCTGACGCGTTTTGCGCCCGTCCACCTCAAAGCCACGCCCCATGTCTTCCAAGCCCACGTCTGCTCCCATCGCCGCTCCCTCTGACAACCAGCTCGCCAACAAGTCCCAGGCCTGGTCGGCCCTGTTTTCCGAGCCCATGAGCGATCTGGTCAAACGCTATACCTCCAGCGTTTTCTTCGATAAGCGCCTGTGGCTGGCCGACATCACTGGCAGCCTGGCCCATGCCGAGATGCTGGCTGCCCAAGGCATCATCAACAGCACCGACCACGCCTCCATCCAGAGCGGCATGGCCACCATCCGCGCAGAAATTGAGGCCGGTGCCTTTGAGTGGAAGCTCGACCTGGAAGACGTGCACCTCAATATTGAGGCGCGCCTCACCGCGCTGGTCGGCGACGCGGGAAAACGCCTGCACACCGGCCGCAGCCGCAACGACCAGGTGGCCACCGACGTGCGCCTGTGGCTGCGCGGCGAAATTGACCTGATTGGCGACCTGCTGACCGAATTGCAAAAGTCGCTCTTAGCACTGGCCGAGAAAAACGTGGACGTCATCCTGCCCGGCTTTACCCACCTCCAAGTGGCCCAACCGGTGAGCTTTGGCCACCACATGCTGGCTTACGTGGAAATGTTCAGCCGCGATGCCGAGCGCATGCACGACGTGCGCCGCCGCGTCAACCGCCTGCCACTGGGCGCCGCCGCTCTGGCGGGAACCAGTTACCCGCTGGACCGCGAGCGCGTGGCCAAAACGCTGGGCATGGAAGGCGTCTGCCAGAACAGCCTGGACGCCGTGAGCGACCGCGACTTTGCCATTGAGTTCACCGCGGCCGCCTCGCTGGCCATGGTGCACATCAGCCGCCTGTCGGAAGAACTGATTTTGTGGATGAGCCAGAGCTTTGGCTTCATTGACATTGCCGACCGCTTTTGCACCGGCAGTTCCATCATGCCGCAGAAGAAAAACCCCGACGTGCCCGAACTGGCGCGTGGCAAAACCGGCCGTGTGGTCGGCCACCTGATGGGCCTGATCACCCTGATGAAGGGCCAGCCCCTGGCCTACAACAAGGACAACCAGGAAGACAAGGAGCCGCTGTTTGACACGGTGGACACCTTGAAAGACACGCTGCGCATCTTTGCCGAAATGGTGGGCGGCATCACCGTCAAGCCTGAGGCGATGGAACGCGCAGCCCTGCGGGGTTACGCCACCGCCACCGATCTGGCCGACTACATGGTGAAAAAGGGCCTGGCCTTCCGCGATGCACACGAGGTCGTGGCCCACGCCGTCAAGACCGCCATTGCCAAGGGCGTCGACCTGTCCGAGCTGTCACTGGCCGAACTGCAGGCGTTTAACGGCAAGATTGAAGCGGATGTGTTTGAGTGCCTGAGCCTACGCGGCTCCTTGAACGCCCGCAACATTCTGGGTGGCACCGCACCGGCGCAGGTCCGGGCGCAGATTGCGCGGCATAGCGCGCGACTCGGCAACACAAACTAAGCCCTGCCTCGGGCTAGGGCTCCCCACTTACTCCCTGACCACCGCATCGCCGGGCGCAAAGTCCGCCGCCCGGATCGGGCTACGCTGGGAGATAAACGCCCGCAAGACGTCGGCATCCACATAACCGGTGTTGGCGTAGCTCTTGTGGCTGGTGAGCTTGGGGTAGCCGTCGCCACCGGCGGCAACAAAGTTGTTCACTACCATGCGGTAGGTTTGGCTGGCCTGCACCGGTTGACCCCCCACGCGGGCGTCCAACACGCCCTGCGCCCCCAAGCGCATCCGAATCCCGGCAAAGTGGGCAAAGCCGCCCGAGCCGGCACCCATCTTGGCTACCGCCGCCAGGTAGTCCAGCAGTTCGCTGCCACTGAGTTCCACCACGCACAGGGTGTTGCCAAAGGGATGCACCTTCAACACGTCCTTGTAGGTAAGTGGGCCGCCGGGTAGCGAGTCGCGAATGCCACCGGCATTCACCACCGCCAGATCCGCACGGGTTTTGTCCATCATGGCCTGACCAATAAAGCCACCGAGCGCGGTGGGCTGGCGGCGCACGATCAGGCGGTCACCTTCCAGCTTGGCGTCAGCGTTACCCACTTCCACCAGCAATTGCTGCTGCCCCTTGTCTTGGTAGGGCTTCAGCAACGCCAGCATGTCCGGGTGCTCGGCAATCTCGGGCGTGTAGTTCACCAAGGTGGTTTTTCCGTCGCCTGCCGGCACCGGCTTTTTGAGGTTGATCGGAATCAGTGCGTACTTCAGCAACGTAAAGCTGCCATTGCGGTACTCAAAATCGGCCCGGCCCACGTACTTACCCCATTCGTGGGCCTGAACAATCCAGGTGCCGTTCTGCCGATCAGGCTGGCATTCGGCGCCCGGCACATAAGCCGTGTCGATCACGTTCTCGGCTTTCATGCAGGCCGGGTTCTGGGTGTGCCCGCCGACCACCAGATCGATGCCTTTCACGGCCCGCGCCATTTCCACATCGCCGGCAGCCTGGGTGCCGTGTTCGCCATTCGGGTAGTGCCCCATGTGGGTAGCGGCAATCACCACATCCGCCCGGGCCCGCAGTTGCGGCACCAGCGCTGCCGCTTCCTGGATGGGACTGCGGAACTCGGTGTCGAGAATATGGTCGGGGTGTACCAGCTTTTGCGTGTCGTCCGTGGTCAGCCCCATCACCGCCACCCGCACGCCGCCCAGGGAAAACAGCTTGTAGGGCTCGAACGGGCGCTCACCCTTGCGATAGATGTTGGCCGACAGCATGGGAAAGTTCGCCAGCTTGCGCTGCATGGCCAGCACGCTTGGGGGCTTGTCAAACTCGTGGTTGCCTACGGCCATGGCGTCGTAGCCGAGCAGGTTCATACCTTTGAAGTCGGGCACGGCGTCCTGCAGGTCCGACTCGGGCACGCCGGTATTCACATCGCCGCCATCCAGCAAGAGGCTGTAGCCCCCATCCGTCGCCACCTCCTGGCGAATACGGTCGATCACCGTTTTGCGGGCCGCCATACCGTATTCACCTTCCCGGTTTTTCCAGAAGCGTCCGTGGTGGTCGTTGGTGTGCAGGATGGTGATGCGGGTGCTCGCATCTGACCGTGCGCCCCCGGGCGCCAGGTTACTGCAGCCCGCAAGCAAGAGCGTTGCGGTAAGGCCAAGGGCGAAGGAGCGATGGAACATGGTGTGACCGTTCAAAAGTGACAGCGTGGTTATAGCAAACCCACCCCTGCCAAGGTAACCGCCGTCTCGAACAAAAAACTTTCAGGGTCAACCGGAGCGAATTCAAGGGGCCGCCGCCGCGCGTCCACTACCATCGCAGCAAATTCTGAATCCTGAGGCAAGCATGACCGTTATCACCACCATTGAAGACCTGCGCGTTCTGGCCGAGAAGCGCGTACCGCGCATGTTTTACGACTACGCCGACTCCGGCTCATGGACCGAATCCACTTACCGCGCCAACGAGAGCGACTTCCAGAAAATCAAGTTCCGCCAGCGCGTAGCGGTCAATATGGAAAACCGCAGCACCGCCACCAAGCTGGTGGGCATCGACGCCAAGATGCCGGTGTGCATTGCGCCGGTGGGCTTGTGCGGCATGCAAAGTGCCGACGGCGAAATCAAGGCGGCCCGGGCGGCAGAAAAATTCGGCATTCCGTTCACGCTGTCGACCATGAGCATCTGCTCGATTGAAGACATTGCCAACAACACCTCGGCCCCTTTTATCTTCCAGCTTTACATGATGCGTGACCGCGAGGCCATGAAGAAGATGATTGGCCGCGCCAAGGCGGCCCGCTGCAATGCGCTGGTGCTGACACTCGATTTGCAGGTGATCGGCCAGCGCCACAAAGACCTGAAAAACGGCCTGACCGCCCCACCCCGCCCCACCATCGGCAACATCATCAACCTGATGACCAAGCCGCGCTGGTGCCTCGGCATGGCGGGCACGCGACGCCACACCTTTGGCAACCTGGTGGGCCATGTGGCGGCGGTCACCAACATGAATTCCCTGGCCTCCTGGACCAACGAGCAGTTTGACCCGCGCCTGTCCTGGGACGATGTGAAATGGGTCAAGGAGCAATGGGGCGGCAAGCTGATTCTGAAAGGCATTCAGGATCTGGAAGACGCGCAACTGGCCGTAGCCAGCGGTGCCGATGCCATTGTGGTGAGCAACCACGGCGGCCGGCAACTCGACGGCGCGCCCAGCAGCATCTCGGCCCTGCCCGAAATTGCGCAAGCCGTTGGCGACCAGATTGAAGTCTGGATGGACGGCGGCATTCGCAGTGGCCAGGACGTGCTGAAGGCCTGGGCGCTGGGCGCACGCGGCACCATGATTGGCCGCGCCATGGTCTACGGCCTGGGCGCCATGGGCGAAGCCGGCGTGACCAAAGCGCTGCAAATCATCCACAAGGAACTGGACGTGACCATGGCTTTCTGCGGCCACACCAACATCCAGAACGTGAACACCAATATCCTGCTGCCGGGCACCTACGACTTCAAAGACTGACGGTGCCTCGGATTGAGGCACAATTTTCTCGTGCCCCCTCTTTCCGACCGTTCCGCCCCGCCCCTGCGCCGCATCGCGCATCTGGACATGGACGCTTTTTATGCGTCGGTGGAGTTGCTGCGCTACCCGCAACTGAAGGGTTTGCCGGTGGTAATCGGCGGTGGACGGCGGCGCGAAGATGATTTGCTGGGTCGCCTGAACCGAGAGCGCCCCGAGCGGGAATGGACTGCGCAGGATTTGCACCGCATTCCGCTGGACTTTTTTCCTGTGCTTTCCGGCTACACCGGGCGCGGCGTGATTACCACGGCCACCTATGCGGCGCGGCAGTTTGGCGTCGGTTCGGCCATGGGCTTGATGAAGGCGGCCAAGCTGTGCCCGCAAGCCATTTTGCTGCCGGTCGACTTTGACCAATACCGGCATTACTCGCGCCGCTTCAAAGCCCTCATCACCGAAATTGCCCCGCTCATGGAAGACCGCGGCGTGGATGAGGTGTACATCGACTTCACCGACGTTCCCGGCGGCCAGCGCGAGGGGGGACGGGTGCTGGCGCGGCTGATTCAAAAAAGCATTTTTGACGACACCGGCCTGACCTGCTCGGTGGGCGTAGCGCCCAACAAATTGCTGGCCAAAATGGCCAGCGAATTCAACAAGCCCAACGGCATTTCGATCGTGCGGGAAGACGATCTGGAGAGCCTCATCTGGCCGCTGGCCTGCCGCAAGATCAATGGCATCGGCCCCAAAGCCGACGCCCGGCTCAAAAGCCACGGCATCGAGACCATTGGCCAACTGGCAGCCCGCGATGAGCAATGGCTGATGGACGCCTTTGGCGAGCGCACCGGCGCCTGGCTGCATGCCGCGTCCCACGGCCGTGACAACCGCCCGGTGGTCACCGAGAGCGAGCCAGTCAGCATGAGCCGGGAAACCACCTTTGACCGCGACCTGCACGCGGTGCGCGACAAGGCAGAGCTAGGCGCGGTGTTTACCAAGCTGTGCGAACAGGTGGCTGCGGACCTGCAACGCAAGGGCTATGTGGGCAAGACGATTGGTATCAAGCTGCGCTTCGATGACTTTCAGATCGTCACCCGGGACCAGACCATCGACCATTACATTGCCGATGCCTCCGCCATCCGCAAAGCCGCCGGACTTTGCCTGAAGCGCGCCCCCCTGCAAAAGCGGCTGCGGCTGCTGGGCGTGCGGGTGGGGACCCTGCTGACAGCCGAAGAGGCAAAGGCAACGGCGCATGCCACGCCAGATCCTGCTGGCGAGACGGATTTAACGGGGCAGCTCTTTTAGCTTCCACCCGCAAGCTGGCCTTGCGCACCCGTCAGCGGGTCGTACCCAATCCGTACAAATGGCCACCAAAATTCGGCGCATCGGCATGCATTCATAAGTACGGTGCAACACATACAGGCCTGCAAGTCCATTGCTATCGTGCCCATGTGCTCTTACCTTTTCGTTAGCGGGTAACACAGCACGAATGGTTAGAAGTTACAGGTCAGAGCTAACCACAACCAAGATAAAGGGGCACACCATGATGGATTTGCAGGAAGCGATACGGGCACACTCGGATTGGAAAACCAAGCTGCGAGGCGCCATATCGTCCAAGAGCCAACTAGACGTTTCAACCATTGCGCGGGACGACTGTTGTGCACTCGGCAAGTGGCTGCATGGTGAGTCCAGACCCACTTATGGCCCCCTCGCCAGCCACAAAGCATGTGTGACCAAGCATGCAAGCTTTCACAAGGAAGCCGCTAAAGTCGCCGGCGCCATCAACAAAGGAAGCTACGGGGAGGCTCTGGAAATGCTGGAACTCGGCAAAGCCTATGCCCTGGCATCCAACGAAGTGGTGTTTGCCATTGGCGCTTTGAAGCGCGAGGCCAAGCTCTGAACACCTAGGACTTCCCGCTTTTCGGAAACCAAACCTGCGCTGCACCCGGCGTCACGGGTACAGCGCATTCTTACGGCACCTTAAGAAAAATGTAATCCGACCGCTTTCGTTCAGGCCTATATTGGCGATGTGCCCACAAAGTGGGCCATCTCACACAAACCCAACCGGGCTTGCCGTGAGACAACCAATAATGAATGGGGGAAGCCAGATGCACACGAGCGATACGCATTGCACTTGCGTTCTGCGCCCGAGTCTGCGCCTTGCGATTCAAGCCCCACCCGTTCTCCCCTCCTTTTCGCTAACCACCAGGCACTCGCCCGCTAAACGGCGTCGTGCTGCCTTGCGCTGCAGGTCGCTCCTGGCGCAACCCAAAGTGACGGCACGACCGCCGCCGGACTGCTTCGTCCGGCCCTGCACGCCTCAAGAATTTGCAATTTCCATTGAAAGGGTAGGAGCTTCGCTATGAACTTCAAAGACATGAAAATCGGCACCCGCCTGTTCCTCGCTTTTGGCCTGGTGCTGCTGATCACCATCGTTTCGGCCGCATTCACCTTGAGCCGACTGGCCGACATTCAGGAAAATTTGCGGGATATTGTTGAAGACAACAACGTCAAGGTCCGGTTGAACAACGAAATGGCGGACGCAACCCACATCGTTGCGCGTGTCATGCGTACCGTGGTCTTGCTGAAAGACAAGCAGCTCAAGGAACATGAGCGGGACAAAATTGCCAAGGCGCGTAGCGACTACGACAAGGCCTGGGCCGATCTGGAAAAAATGCCCTCCAGCGAAACGGGCAAAGCCCTCCGCAAAAAGATTCACGACGCGCATGCCGCCGCTGCCTCGGTCAACAACCAGGTCATTGAACTCGGCATGGCAGACAAAGAGGCCGAGGCGACCGCCCTGCTGTTGAAAGAAGCCGGACCGGCCACCCAGAAGTTGCAGGACGCTTTGGCTGAAAACATCGCACTGCAGCAAGGCAACACAGCACACGACGAAAAGCTGGCCGAGGAGGAATACCACTCCACCCGCACCTTGCTGATCAGCGCCAACGCACTGGTGGTTCTGCTGGCCGCTCTGGCCGGCTGGCTGGTCACGCGCTCCATCGTCCGGCCATTGAATGTTGCCGTGCAAGCAGCAGAAGACGTTGCCGCCGGCAAGTTTGACGGCACCTTGCCCGAGGCAGGCAATGACGAGACCGGTCATTTGCTGCAGTCGTTTGCCCGCATGCAGGCGGTGCTGGCACAGTTTCAGTCAGCCCAGGCCGAAATGGCCAAGCAGCACCGAGTCGGCATGATCGATTACGAAATGCCTGCCGACAAGCTCCCCGGCGAATACGCCGCCATGGCCCGCTCCACCAATCAACTGGTGCAGGCCCAAATCACCCTGAACGCCAAAGTCATTGATCTGGCGCTGGCCTATTCCGCGGGCAACCTGGACCAGGCCATGGAGCGTCTGCCGGGACAGCAAGCCCGCGTCAGCGAAGCCATGGACAAGGTGCAAGCCATCCTGCAGCAGGCCGCTACTGCCGCCACGTTTAACCAGCGCATTCGTCTGTCGCTGGACAGCCTGCCTGTGTGTGTGACGATTTCCAATGCCGAGGCCCAACTGGTGCATGCCACGCCGCCTGCCAAAGAACTGCTCAAGATGTTCGGCGGCCCGGCCTTCGACACCGACGCGTTCTACGGCAACAAGCTCAGCACGCTGTTCAAGAATCCGGCGGATGCCGCCCGCTTTGACCAGGCGGTGCGTTCGGGTGAAACCGTCGATATGGAAATTCAGGGCCGCAAACTGCGTCTGCTGGCGCGCCCCGTGCTAAATAGCAGCGGCCAGCCCATGGGTCGCATCACCCAATGGGTGGACCGTACCGATGAAGTGGCCTCCGAGCAGGAGGTGTCCGACATCGTGCATGCAGCCGCCAATGGTGACCTGACTGGCCGCATGGACCTGCACGGCAAATCCGGCTTCTTTGGCAACCTGGCCGCCGCGATGAACCAGTTGCTCGATGTCAGCGAAGGCGTCCTGAACGACACGGCGCGTGCGCTAGCGGCCTTGGCCGAGGGCGATTTGACGCACCGCATTACGCGTGACTACGCCGGCCTGTTTGGCCAGGTTAAGGCCAGCGCCAACTCCACTGCCGAAAATCTGACGCGCGTGATCGGTGAGGTGCGGGCTGCTTCTGATGCGCTAACCGGTGCCGCCGACCAGGTGAGTGCCACGGCCCAGTCCCTGTCCCAGGCGGCCAGCGAGCAGGCGGCCAGTGTTGAGCAAACCACTGCCAGCGTGGATGTGATGTCCGCCTCCATCAACCAGAACAGCGACAACGCGAAGGTCACCGACGGCATGGCAACCAAGGCCAACAAGGAGGCCACCGAAGGCGGCTCCGCCGTGACCGAGACGGTGCAGGCCATGAAGCAGATTGCCTCCACCATTGGCATCGTGGACGACATCGCCTACCAGACCAACCTGCTGGCACTCAACGCCGCGATTGAGGCGGCGCGCGCCGGCGAACACGGCAAAGGCTTTGCCGTCGTGGCCGCCGAAGTGCGCAAGCTGGCCGAGCGCAGCCAAACGGCTGCCAAGGAAATTGGCGATCTGGCCAGCCGCAGCGTGGCCACGGCCGAACGCGCAGGTAAATTGCTGGGTGAAATCGTGCCCAGCATTCAGAAAACCAGCGAACTGGTGCAGGAGATTGCCGCAGCCAGCGCCGAGCAAAGCGAATCGGTTACCCAGATTGGTGGCGCGATGGGTCAGTTGAGCAAGGCCACGCAACAAAACGCGTCGGCCTCGGAGGAACTGGCAGCCACCAGTGAAGAGCTCTCCGGGCAGGCCTCGCAGTTGCAGGAAAGCATCGGGTTTTTCAAGACCGGAACCGGGTCGCCCACTGCCCGTCTGGAAAACCCGAGCGAGCGGCGCGCCGCACCACCGCGCTTACTGTCCACCGTGACTCCCGCAGCAGTACGCTCGGATTCCGGCAATAACTTCAGGCCGTATTGATCAGGATTGACCGCTCCGGGAGGTTCTATGGAACATGCACGCCAAGGTCAGGCCGGCAAATTGCTGGAGCAGCAACTGGTGAAAGACCTGGAAGTCATGCGCGACAAGCTGACCCATCTTTCGCTGTTGCTGCATGACTTGCGATTTGTGGTGGACGCACCGGAACGCGAGGCGGTGCGCACAATAGCGGCCCATTGCATTGAGCGCAGCCAGTCCGGCAAGACTTAAGGGCGTTAACCGGGTCCGGGGCGCGGGCTGCTAATGCAGCGCGGACAGGCGCCAGAGCGAGGTTATTTCCAGCGCACGCGCCGCATGCAGCGGGTCTGCGCGGTCGCTGGCCTTGCCGTGCACCGGCACCGTGTCCAGCCGCCCGATCACTTCCAGACCGGCGCTCTCAAATGCGGCCAGCAGGTCGGCCCGGCTGCGCAAGCCCAAGTGCTCGGCCAGGTCCGAAATAATCAGCCAGCCCTCACCTTGCGGCTCCAGATGCGCCGCCAGCCCGTTCAGGAAGCCCAGCAACATGCGGCTGCCTTCGTCGTACACGGCATGTTCAATAGGCGAACCGGGGCGCGCCGGCAACCAGGGCGGGTTGCAGACGATCACATGGGCCAGGCCTGGCGGAAAGAGGTCGGCCCGCTGCACCTCCACCTGCGCGCCCACCCCAAGTTGCTGCAGGTTGGCCGTGGCACAGGCCAGCGCGCGGGCATCCATGTCGGTGGCCACCAAATGCCCCACACCCCGGCGCGCCAACACGGCAGACAACACACCGGTGCCGCAGCCAATGTCAAAAACGGTGAGCGCTGCCGTGTCTCCAGCGAGCGGCGCCAGCGCCACCAGCCCCACATATTCGCCACGCACGGGCGAAAACACGCCGTAATGCGGATAGATGCGGTTGTTGGGCGCAGCGCCCAGCGCCTCAATTTCCACCCCGTTCTTGCGCCATTCAAACGCGCTAATCAGCCCCAGCAGTTCGCGCAACGAGGCCACGCTATCGCCCTCGCCCGCCACCGCATCGCCCCAGGCTTGCGTGCAGGCACTGCGGGCGTCGGGGCTGCGGCGCAGTGCCAGGCCGTAGTCTTCGCCAAAACTGAGCAGCACCATGCCCAACACCCGGGCACGCTGCGCCTGCGCCTGCCGGTGCAGGTGAAAACCCTTGGCGGCGCTGGCTGCAGCTTCTTCTGCCGTTTGACCGGCAGGAGGCGGCGGAGGTGCTTTGCGTTTGCGCCCGCGCTTGTCGGTGCTGGCGGACTGGTCAATGCGCCGGCCCAGCGCCTGCAGCATCTGGCGGGCGTTTTGGAAGTCGCCGCGCCACAACAGCGCCGTGCCTTCGCAGGCCAGGCGGTAGGCCGCATCGGCGCTCAGGGTGTCGTCGGCCAGCACCACTTTCTTGGGCGCGGCCGCGCCACGCTCGGAACGCCAGCGGGCACTGCAATCTTTGCCACCCTCCTGCCAGTGAATGGTGGGATGGGCAGTGGGGGCGGCGGTGGGTGTCATGCGTTGCGGCCTATTGCCGCGCGTTGCGGGTGTTGAGCGGGAGCGCTTGCGGGTGGCTGGTGCGGAAGGGGTTGATGTCGAGCCCGCCGCGCCGGGTGTAACGGGCGTACACCGACAACTTGATCGGTTTGCAGCGCGTCCAGATGTCCATAAAGATGCGCTCCACGCATTGCTCGTGAAACTCGTTGTGGTTGCGAAAGCTCACCAGGTATTGCAGCAGGCCTTCCTGCGCAATTTGCGGGCCGCTGTAGCTGATTTGCACGCTGCCCCAGTCGGGCTGACCGGTCACCAGGCAGTTGCTCTTGAGCAGGTTGCTCACCAGCACCTCGGAAACCGGCGCTTCGTCCTGCGCGGCGGTCAGCAGGTCGGGTGCGGGCTGGTAGCGGGTGCATTCCACATCCAGCCGGTCCAGACTCAAGCCGTCCAGTTCGTAAATAGGTTCGTGGTCAAACAACTCCGTGGCAATCATCTTGGCCCCCACCGACGACTGCACCACCCCGCCGCGCCACACTGCTTCGTTGATGTCGGCGCGCAAGCGCGCCAGCACCTCGGCGCTGTCTGCAAAACGGGTGTTGTTGAAGCTATTGAGGTAGAGCTTGAAGGACTTGCTCTCAACGATGTTCACCGACTCGCAGGGAATGGTGAAGTGCACCAGCGCCACCTGCGGCTTGCCACGCACGTTGAGCCAGCTCACCTCGTAGGCGCTCCAGATGTCGGCACCAAAAAACGGCGCCGTCCCGGCCACGCCGATCTCGGCGCGCTTGCCGGCACGGGGAATCGGAAACAGCAGCGAGGCGTCGTATTGATCGACGTAGGCAGAAGCCTTGCCGAGTTGGGATTGTTCGGGAGTGTTCATACAAGTCTTATGCAGCGCGTTGCTGCGCAAAGTTCAGGTGAGGGATCAGGGTGGCAAGCATCTGGTGCACGGGCTCGGGGGGCAAATCATGGCCCATGCCCTCAATGCCCAACAGCACCGCACCGGCAATGCGCTGCGCCGTGTCTTCGGCACAGGCAAAGGGCACCAGCGGGTCGGCACGGCCGTGCATCACCAGCGTGGGGCATTGAATACGGCTCAGCAGATCGGCACGCTCGGTATCGGCCATAACGGCCAGTGTTTGCCGCAACACGCCATGCGGGCGCAGGCTGCGGCGGTAGGCCTGCTGCACCTGGGCGCGCAGCTCGGCCTCGGGCATCGGGTAGCCGGGGCTGCCAATCGCGTGCAGCAAGGCCATGCCGTATTCGGTCACAGCGTCTTCGGTCTTGTTGCGGGGGCGGCTCATCATTACCTTGAAGGCATGCGGCTGCGGGCCGGGCAAGCCCTTGGCCCCGCTGCTGCTCATGATGCTGGTGAGGCTTGCGACACGCGCCGGCGCGGCAATCGCCATGCGCTGGGCAATCATGCCGCCCATGCTCACACCCACCACATGCGCCCGCGGTATGCCCAGCGCATCAAGCACACCAAACGCGTCCTGTGCCATATCGGTCAGCGTATAGGGCGGGTGCAGCGCCAGGCCCAATTGAAACTTCATCAGGGCCCAGGGCATATTGGGCTTGCCCAGCGGGTCGAACGAACTGCTCAGGCCGCTGTCGCGGTTGTCAAAGCGAATGACGCGGTAGCCCGCATCCACAAGCGGCTGCACAAAGTACGCCGGCCAGGCGATCAGTTGCATGCCCAGCCCCATGACCAGCAGCACCACCGGGCGCTGCACATGCGCCGGGTCGAGCGTGGCCGAGTCCTCGACTTCGATCTGCAGGCCGTTGGCGTTGAGCTTCATGCCTTGCGCCGGAAAACCAGCTTGGACGGGCTCGACACTTCGGCATCAAACGCGTAGCCCTCGGCATCAAAACCCTGGAGTTGCTCAACATGGGTGAGCCGGTTGACCGTGGCATAGCGGGCCATCAGGCCCCGGGCGCGCTTGGCAAAAAAGCTCACGATCTTGTATTGCCCGCCCTTGTATTCCTGAAACACGCATTCCACCACCGCTGCCTTGAGCGCTTTGGTGTCCACCGCTTTGAAATACTCGTTGGAAGCCAGGTTGACCACCACCGGGCTGGCATCTTTGCGCAGGCGCGTGTTGAGGTATTCAGACAGCCGACTGCCCCAATAGGCGTACAGATCCTTGCCACCGGGGTTGGCAATCTGGGTGCCCATCTCTAAGCGGTAGGGTTGCATCAAATCGAGCGGGCGCAGCACGCCATACAGGCCGCTCAAAATGCACACATGGTCCTGCGCCCAGCTCAGGTCTTCGGCGCCCAAGGTGCGGGCATCCAACCCGCCATACACATCGCCATCAAAGGCCAGCACGGCCTGGCGGGCATTCTTTTCGGTGGCGCGGGTGGACCAAGCCTGGTAACGCGCCACATTGAGGGTGCTGAGTTTGTCGCTCAGATCCATCAACTCGGCAATTTGCTGCGGCGAGCGGGTGCGCAGCACATCAATCAGCACCTTGGACTCTTTAACAAAGAGCGGCGCCGTATGCGGCTGGCCGTTGAGCGGGGTTTCGTAGTCGAGCGATTTGGCAGGGGACAGAAGGAACAGCATGCATCCATTATCGTGAATGCCAAGCCCCATCGCCCCGCGCTGGGCGATGCCCCCAGAGGCTAGACCCAGTGCCAGCCGGTCAGTTCCTGCGTGCCATCCGGGCGCACCCACACCACGGCAATGATCAGACGCCGCTTGCCCTCGGATTCGACCATCAGGTTCATGCTGTAGTTCAAGCCCGCCACCACCTGCATGCGGGCGTGCTTGATGGCAAGCAGGCGCAAATGGGCGTTGGTTTTGCGGTTTTGCTCCTGCACCGCAAAGGCGGCTGCGCGGCGCACCGGCTCATCCTGCAAGGGTGCGGCACTCCAGCCGCCAGCCATCGGCGCGTTACCGCTGTCGGCAGGCCAGCCCGGTGCGGGCAGCGTCAGAAAAAGGGAAAAAGCAAGGCAAAGCGGCAGCGCAGGGCCGCGCGTCGGGTGTTTCACAGTAGTTACTCTTTGGAATTGGATTTATCGGTAACCAGCAAAACCGGGCGATTTCGTGGCAGCCCAAGCAACGAATCCCAAACGGTGTGGGTTGACACACCGGGGGCAGGCGCTGTCCTAGACGCCCGCCAGAAAACTACTTGCCAGCGCCTTCGTTGGGCAACTGCACCCACAAAAAAGTGAACTTGCGCACCAGCGGCAACATCACCATCAGCGTCGGAAAGGCAATCAGCCAGGACAGACCCCAGGAGCCCAGCCACAGGGGCATGAATCCCGCGACCAGCCCGACGCCCCGCAGCGTGCTGATCAGGGAGATCACGCAGGTCATGATGATGGAGAGAAAAAACGGCATCACCACGGCCGAATATTTTGTGGGCAGCAAGGGCAGGCCCCACGGTCCGGTGCGGGCAACAGCGGTAGCTTGGTTCTGGGTGTTCATGGGCTAAATCGTAGCGCAGTAATCCAGCAGCCCTTCGCCGGTAAAATCGCCCCTCGCTCACCAAGTACCACCATGTCTGACCAAGCCACCCCTACCCCCGCAAACCCATCCCCTGCCGCCAGCGCCCCTGACCAACCGGGCCTGCAGTCGCTCTCCAAGTCGTTTGAGCCGGCCGCACTGGAAGCCCATTGGGGCCCCGAATGGGAAAAGCGCGGTTACGGCATTGCGGGCTTCCGGGGAACGCAAGTGCCCAAAGCCGAGGCACCGGCCTTTGCCATTCAGTTGCCGCCCCCCAATGTGACCGGCACGCTGCACATGGGCCATGCGTTCAACCAGACCATCATGGACAGCCTGACGCGCTACCACCGCATGGCCGGGTTCAACACCGCCTGGATTCCCGGCACCGACCACGCCGGCATTGCCACGCAAATCGTGGTGGAGCGCCAACTGGCCGACCAGAAAGTCAGCCGCCACGACCTGGGCCGCACCGACTTTGTGAAAAAAGTGTGGGAATGGAAAGAAAAGAGCGGCAACACCATCACCACCCAAATGCGCCGCATGGGCGACAGCGTGGACTGGAGTCGCGAGTACTTCACCATGGACGACAAGCTGTCCAAAACGGTGACCGAAACCTTTGTGCAACTCTATGAGCAGGGCCTGATTTACCGTGGTAAGCGCCTGGTCAACTGGGACCCGGTGCTGATGAGCGCGGTGTCGGACCTGGAAGTGGAAAGCGAAGAGGAAGAAGGCTCGCTCTGGCACATCCGCTATCCGTTGGCCGATGGCAGCGGTGATATCACGGTAGCCACCACCCGCCCCGAGACCATGCTGGGCGACGTGGCGGTGATGGTGCACCCGGAAGACGAGCGCTACACCGCCCTCATCGGAAAAATGGTCAAGCTGCCCCTGTGCGACCGCGAGATTCCGGTGATTGCCGACGACTACGTGGACAAGGCCTTCGGTACCGGCGTGGTGAAGGTCACCCCCGCCCACGACCAGAACGACTACGCCGTGGGCCAGCGCCACAAGTTGCCCATGATTTGCGTGCTGACGCTGGACGCCAAGATCAACACCGAAGCCCCGGCGGCCTACCAAGGCCTGGACCGCTTTGTCGCCCGCAAGAAGGTCGTGGCCGACCTGGAAGCCGGCGGTTTCCTGGTCGAGGTGAAGAAACACAAACTGATGGTGCCGCGCTGCGCCCGTACCGGCCAGGTGATTGAGCCCATGCTCACCGACCAGTGGTTTGTTGCCATGAACGCCGTGGGCAAGGGGGATTCCACCGGCAAATCCATCGCGCAAAAAGCCATCGACGCGGTGCAGAGCGGCGAGGTGCGCTTTGTGCCCGAAAACTGGATCAACACCTACAACCAGTGGATGAACAACATCACCGACTGGTGCATCAGCCGCCAGCTCTGGTGGGGCCACCAGATTCCCGCCTGGTACGACGAAGACGGCAATGTCATCGTGGCCCGCAATGAGACGGAAGCCCAGGCCAAGGCGCCCGGCAAGAAACTGCGCCGCGACGAAGACGTGCTCGACACCTGGTATTCCAGCGCGCTGGTGCCCTTCAGCACCATGGGCTGGCCCGAAAAGACGCAGGACTTTGACCTCTACCTGCCCAGTTCGGTGCTGGTCACCGGCTACGACATCATCTTCTTCTGGGTCGCCCGGATGATCATGATGACCACGCACTTCACCGGCCAGGTGCCCTTCAAACACGTCTACATCCACGGCCTGGTGCGCGACGCCCAGGGCAAGAAGATGAGCAAGTCCGAAGGCAATGTGCTCGACCCGGTGGACCTGATCGACGGCATCTCTTTGGAGCCGCTGCTGGAAAAACGCACCACCGGCCTGCGCAAGCCCGAGACCGCGCCCACCGTGCGCAAGAACACGCAAAAGGAATTCCCCGAGGGCATTCCCGCCTACGGTGCCGATGCGCTGCGTTTCACCTTTGCGGCGCTGGCCTCGCTGGGCCGCAGCATCAACTTTGACAGCAAGCGCTGCGAGGGTTACCGCAACTTCTGCAACAAGCTGTGGAACGCCACCCGCTTTGTGCTGATGAACTGCGAAGGCCAGGACTGCGGCCTGCTGGAGCACACCAAAGAGCAATGCGCAATGGGCGGCCCGGCCCACGGCTATCTGGCCTTTAGCAGCGCCGACCGCTGGATCGTCTCGTTGCTGCAAAAGGTGGAGGCCGAAGTCGCCAAGGGCTTTGAGGAATACCGTCTCGATAACGTCGCCAACACGATTTACGACTTCGTCTGGAACGAGTTCTGCGACTGGTACCTGGAAATTGCCAAGGTGCAAATCCAGACCGGCAACGAAGCCACCCAGCGCGGCACCCGCCGCACCCTGATCCGCACGCTGGAGACCATTCTGCGTCTGGCCCACCCCATCACCCCGTTCATCACCGAAGAGTTGTGGCAGAAGGTGGCGCCCGTGGCGGGACGCGCTGGCCCCTCCGTCAGCGTGGCAGCCTATCCGGTCAGCCAGCCCGAGCGCATCGACGAAGCGGCTATGGCAACCGTCGCCAAGCTCAAGCAGTTGGTGGACGCCTGCCGCAACCTGCGCGGCGAGATGAATGTGTCTCCCGCAACCCGCTTGCCACTGTACGTGGTGGCGCAAACCGCCGAAGAAGGCGCCTTCCTGCAAAGTTCAGCCGCCGTGCTGCAGGCACTGGCCAAGCTCAACGAAGTGAAGCTTTTCGCCGACGAAGCCTCCTGGCAAGCGGCGGCGCAGGCCGCGCCGGTGGCCGTGGTGGGCGATGCGCGCATCTGCCTGCACATGGAAGTGGACGTGGCCGCCGAAAAGCTGCGTCTGGGCAAGGAAGTGGCGCGTCTGGAAGGCGAAATTGCCAAGGCCACCGCCAAGCTGTCAAACGAAGCCTTTGTGGCCAAGGCACCGCCGGCGGTGATCGACCAGGAACGCAAACGCGTGGCCGGATTCGGCGACACGCTGCAAAAGGTGCGAGACCAATTGGCCCGGTTGGGCTGATACACCGGCGGGGCTTTTCCCCGTTCGGGCAACAAAAAAGCGGGCCTGAAGCCCGCTTTTTTGTTGGCGCCGATCGGCTTAGCGACGGCGCAGGATGTGGACGTAATCGGGCTCGGCGGTTTGCTGGTCCAGCAACTCGTTGCCGGTCTGCCGGGCAAAAGCCTGAAAGTCGCGCATCGAACCCGCGTCGGTACACACCACGCGGAGCACATCGCCACTGAGCATTTCCGACAGCGCCTTCTTGGCTTTCAGAATGGGCAGGGGGCAATTCAGGCCGCGGGCGTCAACTTCTCGATCGATTTGCATGGGGTGGTTCCTCTAACGGGTGCATTGTAGGGTTTCGGGCCCACCGGCGGTCAGGCCGGAAACACCCCGGTCGAGAGATAGCGGTCGCCCCGGTCGCAGACCACAAAGGCAATCGTGGCATTGCGCTCGCGCTCGGCTATTTGCTGCGCAACCCAGCAGGCCCCCGCTGCCGAAATGCCGGCAAAAATGCCTTCCTCACGCGCCATGCGGCGGCACATGTGCTCCGCATCGGCCTGGCTGACGTACACCAACTCGTCCACATTGGCCGGGTCATAAATCTTGGGCAGGTATTCCTGGGGCCACTTGCGGATGCCGGGAATGCGCGAACCTTCCGAGGGCTGCGCCCCGATGACCCGAATGGCCGGGTTCTTTTCTTTCAAAAAGCGCGACACGCCGGTAATCGTGCCGGTGGTGCCCATGGCGCTCACAAAGTGCGTGATCTTGCCGTGCGTGTCGGCCCACAGCTCGGGGCCGGTGGTTTCATAGTGAATGCGGGGGTTGTCGCCGTTGGCGAACTGGTCGAGCACCTTGCCCTGCCCTTCACGCTCCATCTTGTCGGCCAGGTCGCGCGCGTACTCCATGCCGCCGCTCTTGGGCGTCAGGATCAGTTCGGCGCCAAATGCCTTCATGGTCTGCACGCGTTCAATTGACAGGTCCTCCGGCATGATCAGCACCATGTGGTAGCCCTTGATGGCAGCGGCCATCGCCAGCGCAATGCCGGTGTTGCCCGAAGTGGCTTCAATCAGGGTGTCGCCGGGCTTGATCTCGCCGCGCTCCTGTGCGCGCTGAATCATGCTCAAAGCCGGACGATCTTTGACCGAGCCTGCGGGGTTGTTGCCTTCGAGCTTGCCAAGCACCACATTGCCGCGCTCGGCGTTAGCCGCAGCACCAATGCGCTGCAGTGCCACCAGAGGCGTTTTTCCGATGGCGTCTTCGATCGTTGGGTAGTTCATGGACATAAATGTGCCATAATTTCGGTCTGCACTCCTTCCCCCGCCCGGGTGGTGAAATTGGTAGACGCAGGGGACTCAAAATCCCCCGCCGCAAGGCGTGCCGGTTCGATTCCGGCCCCGGGCACCACGAATTTAAAGGCCTTGTCGCTATGAAAATAGCAGCAAGGAATTTCATTTGCATGCATGTAGCTACCATGTAGCGTCAGTGCATCGTTTCGTACCGTTTGGCGGGGAATCCCTTCACTACGTCGACAGCGCCTTAGCCCTTACCCCGTAAGTGCCACTGCTTCATGCTGGCGAACTTATTCAGATGCACTGGGGGGAGTTCGCTTGCGGACTTAAGATTTTTAATTGGTGCCATAGCTATAAATATCGACACCGTTGACAGCCTTTATTTGATCGAATGATTGGGGCTGGCACTGGATTGTCGCTAGCAAAACGCATCGCTTAACGCGATCTGCAATGACTGCAATACCGCTATTGCGGAAGTTCATTGTTTTTGGCATTCACACCATTACGCCGCGGCCGTTTTACAGGGGGATTGACAATCCTTGTGTCGGTGGTTTTACTTTGTGGATCGTTGACTGAGGCCCGCAGTTGGAGGCGTTGGAAAGCAGGAGTGAAAAGAAGTATTCGTGGGATAGATCGGGTATCCGTTTTATGGCTTATTTTCATTGCCGCCTGGATGGCAGTTGCACCGATTTCGCCTGAGCCTCATGTTTTTGAGAAACTGCGAATGTTGTGGGTCGGTGAACTCATTCGGCCAATAGACATTCTTGATTTGATTTTCCACGCAACGCCGCTGGCACTTTTTTCGCAGAAGATAGCGCGGATGACGAAGGTGCGCTCTTCGCATTAGGCGGCTCAAAAGCACAAGATCACGGTTACCCCAATGGGGGATAACGCCGACATATCCTGCCGAAGACCGGATTTCAATGAGTTGCTTGTGGCTGGGTTTAGGGGCCATGGTGGGCGCAGCACTGCCGCTCTTACGTGGTTCGCGTAACCCAATAGGGGTAAAACCCTATCTGAATGTAGGGCTTTACCCACATACACTTGCTTACCAAATATACAGGAGCGTTACAAGTGAATCATTGCGGTCAAGGGATTTCAAAGTTTGCAAGCGCATCAATTGCTGCATTCATGATGTTTAGTCTAGTGTCTGGCGCGCTGGCTGATGAGAAAAAGCCAAAAAGCCTCGCGGAATCTCTCCTTCAGGATATCCGTGAGGGCAAGGTAAAGGCCAGTAGTGAAGACGCGGGTGCCGTTCAGGAACTGATCGTCAAGCGCAATATCCCCATCAAATACGAAACCGTCCGGGTGTTGATGAGCACACCCAATGCGTTTGGCCCGGGGGCTGCTTGCGTGACATGCCACTCTTCCCAAGACCCTGTCAACTCCTACCGAGGACTGGACCTTTCTTCTTGCAATGGCATAAAAGAGGGCTCTACAGAGGCGCCCAAGCGGGCACTGTTTGTGCCCGGAACCGACCCCAAGCGTGACATCCTGATTCGACGTCTACGTAACAACCGGATGCCTTTGGGAACGGGCTTTCATGCACCCAGTGATACGCCAGCATTTACCACGGTGAAGAACTGGATTCTTGACGGTGCGAAGGATGACGAGAACTTCCGGAAAAACGTGGGGCCCCTGTTTAGGAAACCCAACTCCTTCGGACCGAATACACCGGCCTGTACATCCTGCCATATGTCGAATCAGGAGCCGCCGAGCTTCCACGAGCTGAACTTGAAAACCCACGCCGGCATCATGCTCGGTGCAGACTCTGTCGCAAAGGGCGTGGATAAATCGACCAAAGTGGTTATTCCAGGGAATCCCGATGCCAGTTTCTTGTGGCAACACTTGGTCGAAGATCGCATGCCGCCCGGTATCAGCCCTGCGGAAAATCGCGACCACCCCAGCACGTCGATTCTTTCGCTGTGGATCAAGCAGGGCGCCAAGTGTGATTGATGGTTGCCTCTGAGCCGATATCTCGCCGTGGCTTCCTGTTAAGCGCAATTGCCTGCGGTTTCCCTGCAGGGGCCATTGCGGGGCCGCTTGCGCGACCGAGAAGAATAGTCGAATGGGACAGTGGTAGCGAAGTCTTGGCACCACTGACTTTGCATCAGGGAAATGTCCTGTTCGCTGGCGACCGCACGATCGGCAGAATTGACCTGAAGACATCCAAGGTCGCCTGGAAACATGCGCACGGCCTATCTGACGAGGCGGTGTATCGGCCACGCGCTGTGGGCAAACAGATGCTGGTTGGCAGTCTGCATGAACTGGGTGCTTGGGACCTTGCTCGCGGACGACGGACTTGGCTTAGAAGGGCCGCCATTCAGATGGGAGTTCCGTTTGTCTCTCAGAAGGTAAGTTATGTGGGCGACGGGCATGAATTGCTGGCGGTCGAAAACAGCAATGGAGAAGTACGCTGGAAGTTTGCTGGTGTGCTGGATACCTTGTCTTCGTATGCGCCTGTGCAGTGGGGCGACACGGTGTACTGGGGACCGGGTGACGGCATTTTGTACGCCATCCATGCAACTTCCGGGCACTTGAAATGGCGACTGGACCGGAGCGCGGAGTGGCAGTACTTGCGCCAGATTTATGTTGGCAACGGAGTTCTGGTGGCAGGCACTTACAAGGAACTCCTACTTGGCATATCTCTGGAAGATGGGAAGGTGTTGTGGGCCTTCAATGCGGGTAACTTCATCAATTCCCACCACGTTGCAGGAACAACGGCCTACCTATGGTCCCCGACGGGTTGGGTTTATGCCATCGATATCCTGAGCGGTGAGGTGCTATGGCGCCACCAAACCACCAACTATGGGCAGTCGTCCGGCAATTGGGGCGCGATGATGGCCGAAATTGTGGTTCATGGTGGCTTGCTCTATGCGCTGGACATGAACAATGTATTGCACTTGCTGGACGTTGAAGACGGCCGCGAGATCCGGCGAATTGCTTTTCAGCAAGAACTGCGACCTGTGGTTCTCCCCGGCAATGGTTCATGGGCCGTTGTGGCGACGGATAGCGGGCGGATTCAACAAGCGTTTTGGCCACGCTGACCCGTCAGTTAACCTATATCAACGGCCTCCGGCAACAAAATGTAAGCGTGCGTCGCCATGAGTCATTGCTGCCTATCATTGGTGGAATCGAAATCCACCGAAGATCTGCACTATGTCTACCTCTTCCATTGCGGTTGAAAAATCTCCGCGTATCGCCGTGTATCAAATTTCCAGGGAAACTTGGTTGCTTTGCGTCTTGGTATTAGGGTGTGCCGCTAGCGTCCGATTGCTGGGAGGTAGCAAGCTGAATCAACTTACTGATATCGCACTTTTCATAATTGCTGTAGTGAACACGATGAATTTTTTGATTCCCTTTGTCCGTCCCAACACCATTCTCGGCGGTGCCAGGCTTCAAACTCTGGTGCTAGCGTTAACCGCCTTGGTAAGCATGATAGCCATTCATTGAACGACGCTGTTGCCGCCGCCCCAGAACTGACTGTCAAGATTCAATCGGCGCCAACACCCTGCCTTCAATTACTGCGCCTCGCTCAGGTCAATTTGCGCGTCTTTTTTCAGTCTGGCCATAGTGCACCTTAGTTTACCTAGCCACCATGCAGCCACTTTTGCACTATTTAGGCGAATAAAAATCAACAAGGCAACTGGCAATTTAGACAGTGTAATTTGCATAAGCTGTTGATTTATATAGAATTCCCCGCCGCAAGGCCTGCCGGTTCGATTCCGGCCCCGGGCACCACGAATTCCGTGGCTTGGTTGCTATTTTCTTCATAGCGGCCCTTAACGCTCCCCCCCAAGTTGTTCCTTGATCGCAGGCATTGCGCCGGGTGGATTGCTGCGTCCCGCTGCACCCATTGCTAGCCGCGCGCGCTTGCAATTGCGTGGCCGGCCAATGCACTGGGTGGCCGACCCGCATGGCCGCCTTGTGGCGTCCAAAAGTGCCGTCCCAAAGCGCCGAATGGATCAACGGTTGATTCGCAAGGCAAGCGGCTTTGCGCCACCTCCCCAAAAGTCTGATTTAGATCAAAACCGCCACAAAAACGCATGTTGCAGCGCAAATAAATTCGATAAATGTGAAAAAAATCACAGTCTTGAAGCGCACAAACTTTCAACATTAAGTTAAATTAAGAATGTAACTTTTCACCTAACTAAGGTTACAAAAAAACTCAAATTCAACGGGTTAGGGCAGGCGGGGCCGACACATCAAAGCGCGCAGTTTCAAGCACTGCTCAGGCGCTTGCGGCCCTCAAAAATATACATGTATCAAGGAATGAAACCAATGAAATCCAGTGTGAAATCCAAAGGCGCAGTCAAGGCGGCGCGTCGTGACAATGCCTTCAAACTGCTGACCAGCACTGCCATGATTGCCATGGCATTGGGTTCAGCCTCTGCTATTGCAGGCCCCGGAAGAGTGTGCCTGGATGGCGTTACCCCCCTGGCAAGCTGCGGCGCCGGCACCATTGGCACGTATTACGCCAACAGCCCCAAGCTGCGCAAATTTGTGGACACCCTGCCCGGCTTGACGCCTGCTGGCAAGAACACCTTTGCGAAGGATGGTTCCGGCACCTATATCTCCGTCGCCATTCCGGATGTCACTTCTTACCCCGGCTCCGAATATTTCATTATTGGCGTGGTCGAGTACCAGCAGCGCATGCACAGTGACCTGCAAAAGCCCACCACTTTGCGCGGTTACGTGCAGTTGTACCCACAGGGCGCCGTCGTCAATGGCGTCGCAAAAAGCACACCCGTGGACAGCCTGACCGGTCAGGTGTTGCCCGCTCCATATGCACTGCAATACCCCGACAAAACGCCCATTACCTGGCCCGGCACCACAGAGCAGGTGTACGCCTACGACAAACCGAACTACCTCGGCCCGATCATTTTGACCCCCTCCGGCACCCCCGTGCGTACCAAGATGGTCAACCTGCTGCCGCTGGGCCGCGCAACGGTCCTCGCCGGTGGCGTGGTGAGCCGCAATGGCGACATGTTCCTGCCGGTGGATGAATCCCTGGGCGGCGCCGGCATTGCGCCCACCGCCACCGGTGCTCCTGCAGAAAAATACCCGCAGAACCGCGTGAGCTTCCACTTGCACGGCGGCGACACCCCCTGGATTAGCGACGGTACGCCCCACCAGTGGATTACACCGGCCGGCGACACCAGCAATTTCAAGACCGGCAACCGCATGTTCAACGTGCCCGACATGCCCTTCCCCGGCGAAGGTGCCCTGACGCTGTACTGGCCCAATGACCAGAGCGCGCGCCTGATGTGGTTCCACGACCACTCCTTTGGTCTGACCCGCCAAAACGCGTACGCCGGCAATGCAGCAGGCTATGTGATTTACGACAACACCGAACTCGCCCTGCAAGGTGGCGTGAGCGGAACGGATCCCAGCTTCGCGGCAAGCGGCATCAACAAGGCACTGCCAAACGCGCTGTTCGACCAAATTTTGCTGGTGATTCAGGACAAGACCTTTGTTCCGACCGACATCGCTGTACAAGACAGCAAATGGGACACCCAACGCTGGGGCCAGCCTGGTGACCTGTGGTTCCCGCACGTCTACGAGCCGTTCCAGTTGTGGGGTGCAACCGCCCCTGCCATCGAAACCGACCCCGCGAACGTGGGTGTAAACCCCGCTGGACGTTGGGATTACGCCGTAAACGACATTGGCGGCACCTACCTGCCGCCCAAGGTAAGAACGCGTATGGACCCGGAGTACGGCGAAGTCGCATTCCCCGACGGTTCTTACGGCGGTGCCTCGACCACGCCTGAAGCCTACATGGACACGCCGGTGATCAACGGCGTGGCCTACCCGACGATGACCGTGGAGCCCAAGGCTTACCGCGTGCGCTTCCTGAACGGCGCCAATGACCGCTACTTCAATCTGTCGCTGTGGGTGGCGGACCCCACCCAGCCTACCGAAATTGTCACGGTTCCCTTAGGCGGAGTGGACAGCGCCGGCAACCCAAATCCCTCGCCGGACGCGGCTGGTATTCCCGACCCCGCAACCGCTGGCCCGAACATCATCCTGTTCGCCAACGAAGCCGGTTTCCTGCCCAAGCCCGTGGTCTACAAGCCGACTCTGATGCCCTATGTTGTGGCTGACGAAATTGGCATTGACCCGACCAACTTCTACCTGGGCTCGGCCGAGCGTGCCGACACCGTCATTGACTTCTCGCAATACGCTGGCAAGACCCTGATCTTGTACAACGACGGCGCTGCCCCCGTGCCCGGTGGCGACCCGCGTTACGACTACTACACTGGCAACCCGGACCAGTCCCTCGGTGGCGGCGCGCCCAGCACGCAACCAGGCTTCGGTCCCAACACCCGCACCATGATGCAGATTGTGGTTAAAGATGTGGCCCCGGCTGCACCCTATGACCCCAACGGGACCGGCGGCCCCCTGGCTACTGAGTTGCCCAAGGCCTATGCCGCTACCGCAGAAAAGCATGTGGACGTAGCGGCTACGCCGACCACGCCGGCAATTGCCGCCATGCCCCGGGGTCTTGAACCGGTAGCTGCAAACTTGACTTTGTCGGACGGCAGCATTGTCGACCTGAAAATCAAGACCATTCACGGCTTGAACGATCCCAATATCGGCCGTCTGGTGGCCCAGTTGGGCACCGAGTTGCCGCCCAACAGTTCCAACGCCAACCCTGCCAATCCGACGGCCCGCGTTGCTACCCCGCTGTCCTACATCGACGTACCCACCGAAATCATCAGCCAGGACGAAGTCCAGTACTGGTGGATCCGGAACTACGACGTGGACAACCACCCGATGCACTTCCACCTGTTCAATGTGCAGGTGCTGGCGCACTACGATCCGGCCGCCAACACCATGCGTCCGCCAACGGACGACGAGTTGGGCTGGAAGGAAACCGTCAAGAACTGGCCCATGGAAGACCTGCTGGTCGCCATGAAGCCCAAGACACCGCAATTGCCCTTTGGCTTGCCCAACAGCGTGCGTACGCTGGACCCGACCATGCACGACGGTGCCACCGCCAATGACGTGCTGTACGGCACCCACACGACCGACGGCAGCACCACGCCCTTTGCGTTTGCACAGCTCGAACTGGATGCGACCAGCCAGAACTACGGTCAAAGCAAGGCGGTGTCCAACACCACCATGGACTACGGCTGGGAATACGTGTGGCACTGCCACATTCTGGGTCACGAAGAAAACGACCTGATGCGCCCCATGGTGTACCTCCCGGTCATTGCGGCCCCCGCGGTACCGACCGGTGTAACGGTTAGTCCGAACGGCTTGGTCCAATGGACCGACCCGACTCCGGCCAATACCGCCAAAGGCAACTCCGCCAATGAGTTTGGCTTCCGTGTTGAGCGTGCAGAAGTCAGCTTTGTAAATGGCGTTGCCACTCCCGGTGCCTTTGTTGCCCTGCCCGCACTGTCTCCCGTCATGGACAAGGCCAATCGCGTCAACACGCTGGCCAATGAGGTCAGCTACCAGGACAAGCCGGTTGCAGGTATCAACTACCAATACCAGGTGGTTGCCGTCAACGAGGCGGCTCCCGCTACCAGCGCCGCGACAGATCTGGTTCAGGCGCTTGCGCCCACCGGCCTGAACGTCGCAGCGGCCCCGGTCGCGACGGCACGCACGCTGACCCTGAAATGGACCGATAACGCAAACAATGAGTTGGGCTACTTTGTCGAGGCGAGTACCGATAACGGAGCCACCTGGAAACCGGTGGGTGCCGTAGCTGCCAACGTCACGACCCTGGCCGTGACCGGCTTGCTGCCTTTCACCACCTACCAGTTCCGTGTGGGTTCGGCCAAGATCGATTCGATTACTGGCGCCGCCTCTGCAACGGGCTACACCGCTGGCTACGCCAGTGTCATCCACACCACACCGGCAGAGCTGCTGGCACCGGTGGTGACGGCCAAGTCCACCACCAACGCCGCTGGTTTGCCGCAGGCATTGGTGACCTGGACGGACACCTCGACTGGTGAGACCGCCTACGCTGTTGAACGATGCACCGGCACCACCACCGCGTGCAATGCGGCGGCTGCGCAGTGGACTGTTCTGAGCAACACCTTGGCTGCAGGCACGGTTAGCTACACCGACTCCACCGTCGTTGCAGGCACCACCTATGTCTACCGCGTGAAAGCCTTGGGCGGTGCTACGGTCGGCCCAGTGGGCAAGTCCGCACAAGTGCTGGCTGCTGTGAGCGTGAATGCGCCGACCAATCTGGTTGCGTCCAGTGCCGCTGGAGCAGACGTCGTGCTGAAGTGGAACGATGCTTCGACCAACGAAACGTCGTACAAAGTTCTGCGCTCAACTGCAGGAGCAAACACCTTTGCTGTGATTGGAACCGTCGCCAGCGCTGCTGCGCAAAAGGCTTTGACTACGGCTATTGCAACCTACACCGACAAGACGGTCGTTTCAGGTGTTAGCTATGACTACCAAGTCATCGCTGTCAACACCAACGGAACCACCGTGTCCGACTCGGTGCCGTCCAACACCGCCACGATTTCTCCTGTGGTGCCGGCGCCCACTACGCTGACCGCCACGACGACGACAGGCAAGATGGTGTTGACCTGGGTTGACAAGAGCACCAACGAAACCTCGTTCCGCGTGGCCCGTACCGAAACCGGCACCGGCACAACGGTTCTGCTGACCGCTCCGGCAAAGGCAGGCTCTGGTACTACGGTGACCTACACCGACGCCACTGCCGTTCCGTTGGTGAGCTACACCTACACGGTGGCAGCAGTGACCTCGGCCGCTGCGGTTGTGCCCGCGGTAACCGGCGCAGTTTCCACACCCGTTGCAGGCCAAGTCAATTTGGCAGCACCTGGCGTGGCAACGGCTGCGATGACCAATGCAACCCGCATTACCGTAACCTGGACTGATTTGGCCAACAACGAAACCGGCTTCATCGTGGAACGTGCGATCAACGGCGTCTGGGCTGCTCTGCCTGCGGTCGCTGGTCAGATTTACACGGCCAAAGCCAATGTGCTGACCTATACGGACAACCTGGTTGCCCCGGTCACGCAAGGTAGCTACCAGTACCGTGTGAAGGCGATCAGCGCGACGGGAACCGGTGTCGCTGCGGTGGTCAAGGCAAGCTCCACTGCGACCGTGTCTAACGTGCTGGACTTCACAGCGCCTGCATCGGCACCCGCAGGTGTGCAACAGTTGGCCAGCGCAAAGGGTACGCTCAAGGTCGGTTGGAATCCTTTGGTGGGTTCACAAACGGGCTTCACGATCCAACGTTCTACTACGGCGGCATTCACCACCGTGAATGCCACGGCAGTCGCTGGCGCGGGCGCTGTAACCGGCACCATTACCGGACAGACCTCTGGCAAGTCCTTCTACGTCCGCGTAGCAGCGACCAATGCGTTGGGTACTTCGACCTACTCGCCCGCTGTCTTGATGCTGGTTCCTTAAGTTGACTCTCACCGCCCCGTGCCTGCACGGGGCGGTGGTGTGCAACTACCTTGCGCTAGCGCATACAGGTTCATCATGAACTCGACATTGAAACGTATGCATTTGCTGGCCTGGCTAATCGCCGGGTCGGCTTTTGCACAAATGACACCCGACAAGGATGTCGCAATAGGCCGCAGCATCTACCTGACAGGTGCGTTGCCGGATGGAAGTCCGATCAAGGCCCTGCGCTCCAACAGCGAAACCGTTACCGGACAGGCTGCTGCCTGCGTCAACTGCCACCGCGGAAGTGGGCTGGGTCAGGTGGAAGGGAATGTAGGTATTCCCCCGATTACCGGCCGCGCCCTGTTTAGGGAGGGTGAGCCGGTGCATGTGCGCATGGACAACAGCGTCACCCGAACCATGTCTGCCCTGCACGCGCCGTATGACAGCGCCAGCTTCAAGGCGGCAGTACGCGATGGCGTGCTCGTCAGTGGTGCGGCCATGCATCCGTTGATGCCGCGCTATATGCTGGCGAACGAGCACGTTACGGCGCTGGAGGCTTACCTCAAGACGCTGTCCGTCACCATGTCGCCCGGCGTGGATGCCGACACCATCCGCATGGCGACCGTGATTGCACCGGGTGTTTCCCCGGAACGGCGCAAGGCGGTGATAGATACGCTGACCACCGCCGTCAAGCAAATGAACCTCAATGTCCGTTGGGGCAAGCGGCAAAAGCTGATTGACGTGCAGGAGCGCCGCCATCACTCACGCCGCAAATGGTCTCTGGACATCTGGGAACTGAACGGCCCGAGCACCACCTGGGCCGAGCAACTGGCACAGCGCCAGCGGGAAAAACCGGTGTTTGCCATCCTATCGGGGCTTGCTTTGGACAACTGGCAGCCGGTTCAGGACTTTTGCGAGTCCAGCCGCGTGGCCTGCTGGTTCCCCAGCCTGGACCTGGTACCCGAGAACGCCGCGCAAGGCAATTTCAGCCTGTACTTTTCTGCCGGCGTAGCGCTGGAGGCGCAGGTCATGGCCCGCTCGCTGCAAACCAGCACGGGCCGTGTCGTGCAAATTACAGCACCCAATGCGGTAGCCCAGGGCGGCGCCCAGGCGCTGCGCAAGGCGCTTTCTGCGGGTCGCACGACGGGCGTGGCGGATGTGTCCATCACGGACGGTGCCGGCGCACTCAAGGCAGCCCTGAGCGGTTTGACCGAGCGCGATACGGTCGTGCTGTGGCTGCGTGAAGCCGATTTTGCTGCGCTAAGCGAACTGCCCGCCACACCGGCACAGGTGCTGATTTCTGCCACCACGGGCGGTAGCGAACAGCTTGTCCTGCCGCCTGCGCTGCGCCGCAATGCACGCTTGGTGCAACCGCTGGAGGTGCCGCGCCTGCGTACCGCCAATGTGGAAAGGCTCGATGCCTGGCTTACCGGCAGCCAAGTGCCACGCGTCGATTTGCGCCTGCAATCCGAGGCGTACTTCGCTGCAGTGTCACTGCAGGCCACCGTGCGCGGCATGCTGAACAACCTGCACACCGACTACCTGATTGAACGCGCCGAAGCGACCTTGACCGGCTACGAGGCGATGCAGGTGCAGGAAGAAATTCAGGCCATGATGATGGGCCCCATGAACAAGCGCCCGCAGTCCCACACGCAGGCGACCCCGGCAGAGAAAGCCACCATGGAGGCCACCACCAAAGCCCAATTGGCCCACCTCGAAGAAATGCGGGTGCGGGGCGGAACCACGGTGTACCCGCGCCTGAACCTGGCACAAGGGCAGCGGTTTGCCTCCAAAGGGGCTTACCTGATGCGACTGAACCCGGATGCGCCGGGTGTTACCGGCGAGCCGGAATGGCTTGTGCCTTAAGAAATATCTGTCAACCGAAGGGCTTCGGCCCCCATTATTCAAACCAACGCAAGGAGTAGAACCATGATGAAGAAAATGATTGCAGCCACTGTCACCCTGTTGTTGTCGAGCAGTTTCTGCCTGGCACAAACGGCTGCCGCAACCGATCAGGTCCATCGCACCAAAGACCAGCGCGCACGCATTTGCAAGAAGGAAGCGGCCGACCAGAACCTGGGCGGCGAGGAAGCGCGCAACTACGTCATTAAGTGCATGAAGGGCTAAGCGCCACCAACGCTAGCAGCGCAATGTAAGCGGGGCCCAGTGCCCCGCTACGCCTTGCCTTCGGGCACCGGCAAGCCCATCGCCTCGGCCAGTTGGCCCAAAGCGATTGGCTTGCTGAAGGCACCCGTCAGACGCAGGCCATTGGCTTTCGCAATGGTGCGGGCCAGGTCCAGAATTTCCATATCGACCCCGCTGGCCACCATGATGCCGCCCTGGTATTTCATTTCAGACAGGTTGTTGAGAAATTCAATGCCGTCCATGTCGGGCATGAACACATCACAGAGCAGGAAATCAATTGGCCCGGCGTGCGTCTTGAGCATCCTGAGCCCGGCGTGGCCATTCCTGGCCGAAAGCACCTGGGTCACGCCCAGAACGGCCAGCAGTTCACCCATCACCACGTGAAAGAAGTCGTCGTCATCCACCACCAGCACGGTGGGGGACGGTTGAGTGTTGGCTACCTGTGTCATGTTTTTTTCCTTGATCTGCACAGCATTATGTCTCTGCGGGGCCGAGGAATATGGACACGTCTTGCAGTTCCTGCGGCAGTCGCGCATTGAGCGTCCGGCACACGTGGTGGTCACCGCTAAGGCCTGCTTTTTCGAGAAACTCGCAGAGGTCTCCGAGTCGCATGGCACCCACGGTTCTGGCGGAGGATTTGAACTTGTGGGCCACTTCGGCAGCATCCGCGAAGCGGGACTGGTCGACCGCCAGCGCGATTTGCTCCCGATAGCTTTCGGAGTCAAGCCTAAAGTGGGCCAGCAGACGTTTGTGGATGGCCGGGAAATTGCCCATGGTGCGCGTTAAGGCCTGAGCGTCCCACAAAGGCGTGGGCCCCGTCGCCTCAGGACCTGCGCACGCCGGCCCATCCGAGGCGGGTAACGCAGAAGCGGCGTCCCGCGTTCCGGCCAACACCTTGGCCAGAGTGGCAAACAAAAGTGGCGGGTTGATCGGCTTGGTGACCACGGCAAGCATGCCGGCCTCGATGCACAGCGCATGGTCCTCGCTGCTGGCATTGGCGGTCAGGCCCACTACGGGCAGCCTAGAGGTATCGGCGTTGCCGCGGATCAGGCGTGTGGCCTGCAAGCCATCCATCACCGGCATGCGCATGTCCATCAGCACGCAGTCAAAGCGCCCTTCCTGAACCAGTTGTACCGCTTGTGCCCCGTCGTTGGCCAGCATCACGTGCACGCCCAGGGCTTCGAGCATGCCTTTGGCCACTTCCAGATTGAACGCACTGTCATCCACCACCAGCATGTGCGTGCCCCGTAATTCGTCGCCGCTGTGCTGACTGGCTTCTGCGGCCGCGAGGGTCGCAAAGGACTCGGAAGCATCACCCAGGCGCGCGGTGAACCAGAAGGTGCTGCCCGCGCCCGGCACGCTGTCAAGCCCCACTTCTCCCCCCATCAGTTGCGCGAGTTGCTTGCAGATGGCAAGGCCGAGGCCGGTGCCGCCGTATTTGCGTGAGATGGAGTTATCGGCCTGCTCAAACGACTGAAACAGACGCTGCCGCTGCGCATCCGTAACCCCGATGCCGGTGTCCTGCACTTCAAAGCGCAACAAGCGCGCACCCGACGCATCCACCTCCCGCTGCGAAACCCGCAGGGTGACCACGCCGTGCTCGGTGAACTTGATCGCGTTGTTCACATAGTTGATGATGATCTGGCCCAGACGCAAGGAATCACCGCGCAGGTTTTGAGGCACCTCCGGTGCAATTTGCTGGCTGAGTTGCAGCCCTTTCTCGCGCGCGCGCCCTTCGGTGAGTTGCAGCACGTTGCTGAGCACCCGGTGCAGGTCAAAGTCCCCCACTTCCAGCGCCAGTTTGCCGGCATCGATCTTGGAAAAATCCAGGATGTCGCTGATCAGGCCCACCAGATGCGAGCCGGCCGTTTGTATTTTTTCCAGGTAGTCGCGCTGTTGCGCCGAAGGGTTGGACTGCAGCGCCAGATAGACCATGCCCATGACCGCATTCATCGGGGTCCGGATTTCATGGCTCATGTTGGACAGGAAATCGCCGCGCGAACGCTTGGCAACCTCGGCGCGCTCCAATGCCAGCCCGAGTTCGTTGGTGCGTTCCTGCACACGGGTCTCCAGGCTCTCATTGAGTTCCATCAAACGGGCCTCGGCCTGTTTGCGCTCGGTGATGTCCTGAATGGTGCCGATCAGGCGGAGTGCGTTGCCTTGTGCATCGCGCTCCAATTCGCCGTTGGCCGCCACCCAGCGCTTTTGGCCGTCGCAAGGTCGGGTGATGCGGTAGTCCATGCGGAAGTCGCAACGCCCGGCGGCCACGTCGCGGTAATGTTCCAGCGAGGGGCGCCGGAACTCTTCGTCAACGACCAGGTTCCAGTTTGCGATGTCGTAGACAAAGTCGGGCGTCAAACCGAAGATGGCGTCGAGCTGCGCGCTGCTTTCCCACTGACCCGTTTTCAGGTCCGTCATGTAGCTGCCAAAGCCGGCCATTTCCTGGGCCTTGCGCAGCTTCACCTCGTTTTCCATCAACTGCTTCTGATTGGCCACGCGTTCCGTGATGTCGGCAATCGCGGCAATCACCATGCGTTCGCCGTGCAGGGTGAACGGGCTCAAACCCACCTCCACCGGAAATTCGTGTCCATCACGGTGCGCGCAACTGATGCGGCGGTTGGCTGTCATCGGGCGGGCGACTGCGTTGCCGACAAACAGGTCGCGTTGCGCAGCATGACCCTGCTGACGGCCCGGGGGCACCAGAGCGTCCACATTCATGCGTGCGAGTTCCTCCGGGCTATAGCCAAACATGCTGTGGGCCACCGAATTGGCAAAGCGGACTCCACCGTCCGCTGCCACCAGCAGCATGGCATCGGGCGAGGCTTCCAGCACGGCGAGTAACTGCCGCTCATCGGCGCTCTTGAGGGCGGTAATGTCTTGCCGCGTTCCCATAAAGCGCAAGGGCTTGCCGTCTGCATCACGCTCGGCCACACGGCCCCGATCCAGCATCCAGATCCACTCACCGTTCTTGTGCAGCATGCGCCCTTCGTGCGCGTAAGTCGTGCTGTCACCGTCAATGCAGCGCTGCATGGCCTCACGCATCTGGGCGGCATCTCCGGGGTGCTCCAAGGCCAACCAGTAGCGCAGGCTGGCGCCACCAATTTCCGCCAGCGTGCGGCCCAGCATTTCGGCACAGCGTTCGTTAAAAACCACCTCACGGGTCTGCACGTCAAATTCCCAGGTACCCAGGTTGGCGCTCCAGAGAATTTGCTCAACCCGTTCGTGCGAAGCCCGTGCCTGCGCCAGCGCCAGCTCGGCCTCGCCAAAGGCGAGTTCGGAGGTCATTTGCGCCGCTGTCAACTCTTCCAGGTTTTGCTGCAGTTCCTTTTCATAGTGATCGCGCAATCGGTTGAAAGCCGCCGCAATGACCGTGTAAAAGACCAGTGACATCAGGAACTGGGTCTTGACCTCGACCGTGTAGCGATAGGCCAGGGTGAGGTGGTCGTGCACCAACACCAGGTACACCGCAACACCCGCCAGAAAGGTCAGGCTATAGCGCCACCCCCGCTGTTGCCCCTTAAGAAAAAACGCCAGAAAGGGCGCCAGATAGGCCCAAAAAAGACCGGTGCCCTGCAAGCCGCCAAAGTGAATCAGGGCCCCCAAAATAGTGACCGTCGCTGCAGTAATGAGCCCTTCGGCGACACCCACACCGCGCGGGTGCGAGCAAATCAGCGTGGCCGGCAGCAGCATGAAAACCACCGCCGCCAACTCGGTCAGACCCAGCGGAGCCATGCCCGGGGTCAACAGGTTAAACAGGGAAAAGACCAAGCCCACGGCAATGCCTATGCCGGAAGTCGCGCGCGCCTGCCGGGCCCGTGAATTCAGGCCAATAAGGCTTTTTGAGACGCTTCTCAGAAACTCGACCGGCCAGTTACCAAGTCGATCGGCCTGACCGTTCACCATGCGATCTCCCTCACGGATACCATGTATTTTTGGGTTAATTTTGCAGGAGCATAGGTTTTATAGCCCGGCGATGCCACTGGTATTCGCCGTCCTTTTGACCTGCATCACAGGTTCAGGACGGGCCCAGCGTGCGTTGCAGGACGGGGGCAAAAAATGGTAGGCTCATCCCAGCCAATCCAACCATTTCAAAAAAAGGCGTACCACCATGTTTCCCGAACACCGCGAACTCATCACCCAACTCAAATCCAGCGACCAGCACTTTGCACGCTTGTTTGACCAGCACAACACGCTGGACCAGCGGATCAAAAACATGGAGTCGCGTATCGAGGCGGCCACCCACGAGCAGATCGAAGCGCTCAAGAAAGAAAAGTTGCTGCTGAAGGACTCGCTCTACGCGATTCTGCGCAAAGCGGCCTAAATCACGTACAGGCCGGTTTCCACAATCTTTTCGGCGGCCAGCGCTTCAAACGCGCTGTGCACCGACAGGTAAACCCGGCCAGTCAGCCCCGACCACAGGGGTGACTGCATCAGCCGGTCTTGCACCGGCCCTTTCACCTCGGCCAGATGCAGCCGGATTCCCCGCTCTGACAAATCCCGATTCAAGTCCGTCAGCACTTCCATGGCGGTGGTGTCCACCCGGTTGACTGCACTCATGATGAGCACCAGATCCTGAACGCGCGGGTCGCGGGTGAGTTCTGCCGCAAGACGTGCTTCAACCGCGTTGAGGTTGCCGAAAAACAGGCTTTCATCAATGCGCAGCAGCAGCACGCCGGGGATGGTCTCCACCCCATGCCGCTCCACGTTGCGGAAGTGCTCGGTCCCGGCAATGCGCCCGATCACGGCGATATGCGGCGTGCTGGCCCGCACCAGCAAAGTCACCAGCGACAGCAAAATGCCGGCCGCAATGCCCCGCTCCAAACCCAACAACAAGACGCCGGCAGCCGTGCCCAGCAGCGCATAGGCGTCGGCGCGGTCATAGGCCCAGGCTTGGCGCAGCGCCTTCACGTCAATCATGCTGATGGCTGCGACCACAATGCTGGCGGCCAGCACCGCCAAAGGCAGGCGGGCTACCCAGTGCGTGCCGGCCAACACGACACACAACATGGTGGCGGCCGCCGCCATGCTGGCCATTGGCGTTCGGGCACCGGCTGCCACATTGATGGCCGAGCGCGATAAGCCCCCGCCCACCGGCATGCCGCTGGAAAACGCCGACACCACGTTGGCGGCCCCCAAGCCCACCAGTTCGCGGTTGGCATCCAGGCGCTGCCGCCGCCTGGCCGCCAACGCCTGCCCCATGGTGATGTTCTGGACGGTGCCAATAAAGGCAATCACCAACGCTGGCGTGGCCAGTTGCCGCAGGGCTTCCAGATCGGGCACAAAAAGGTTTACGCCGCCAATTCCCTCGGGCACGGCACCCACCACCGCGACCTGGTAGCGTGTGTCCAGGTCACCCGCCAGCAACACCAAACTCGCTACACCCAGCACCACCAGCGGCATGACCCGCACCCAGACTTCGGCGGTCTTCTTGCGCATTCCCGCGCGCACGGCCAGATCCGTGAGCGCGTAGCGCGAAGCCAGCAGCCATACCAGAGCCCCGGCCGCCATTGCCGCGGTGACTTGGTTGGTCTGGCCCACATGGGCCAGCACCGACAGCAGGGTTTGCCAACTGTTGCTGCCTTGGGCCGGCACACCCAACAGAAATTTCAGCTGGCTGATGATGATGAGCACCGCCGAGCCCGAGATAAAGCCGCTCACCACCGGGCGGCTCAAAAGCTGCGACAAAAATCCCAGACGCAGCAGCCCGAACGCCAAGGTGAGCAGGCCCGAGCACAGCGCCAACCCGCCTGCCAGGGCGATGTACTGCGCACTGCCGGGCTCGGCCAGCGGGCTCAACACCGAAAAAGTCATGATCGCGGTAATGGCCACCGGCCCTACGGCTTGCAGCATGCTGCTGCCAAACCATGCATACACCGCTACCGGAAGAATGCTGGCAACCAGCCCCGCCTGCGCCGGCAGTCCGGCCAGCAAGGCATAGGCCAGGCTTTGGGGGATCACCAGAATGGCCACAATGACACCCGCCAACGCATCGCTGGACAGGTCGTCACGCCGGTAATGGGCAAGCCAGAAAGGTAGCAAGGTGGGGCGGGGAGGTTGGTTTCGCGGGAGGTTAGCATACCCCCCTCACAGAATGAATTTCGCGATGACTGCCACGCCCCCGACCGCAAACTCTCCCTCTGCAACGCCCCGGCTTTTCGTTGGAATGGTTGCTGCGGCCATCGCGCTGGCGCTGATTCCCACCCTGTGGAGCGCCCTGGACTTGCGGCTGGCAGTGCTATTTGCCGGGCCCGATGCGCCGATCCCCGCCGTGCGTTGGTGGTGGGTGAAGTGGATCAACGACTATGTGCCCACCGTCTTCCGTTTCTTTCTATTGCTGGCTTTTTTGGGCTGGCTGGCCACACGGCTGCGCCCGCGCTGGCAGGCCTGGGGCCTGCCGCTGGCTTTTGTATTTGTGGCCGGCGTTCTGGGGCCCGGCGCGGTGGTGAACTGGGGTTTCAAGGAAAACTGGCAGCGGGCGCGGCCCTACCAGGTGCAGGAATTGGGGGGTACCCAGCAATTCACCCGCGCCACCGTGATGACCGACCAGTGCAACAACAACTGCTCGTTTGTCAGCGGCCATGTGTCCTGCGGTGTGTTTCTGATTTCCATCGGCCTGGTGCACCGCAGACGCCAGCGCACCTGGGCGGCGGTGGGAGTGGCTTCGGGCCTGCTCATTGGGTTTGCGCGCATGGCCGACGTGGCGCACTGGTTTAGCGATGTGCTGTGGGCGTTTCCCATTACCCTGGGCACCAGTTGGCTGGTGTGGAAGGGCCTGTTGTTGCTTCAGGCCAGGCCTTCGCGCACGGTCGGGTAACGCAGGCGCAAGCCCAGTTCGGTCTTCATACGCCGGTTGTCCAGTCGGCGCGATTCGCTCATAAAGCTCAGCACCATGGCGGATAGCTGGCTGCGCGCGCCGTCGCGCCCCACACGGGGCGGACGCGGCAACTGGTACAGGTCGGCAGCCAGGTCGAAGTAGTCACCCATCTTCAATTCGGTGTCATCACTCACGTGGTACACCCGCTGCGGCCGGCCCTTCCAGAGCGCAGCCACGCAGGCGCGCGCCAGATCGTCGGAGTGAATATGGTTGGTGAACACATCGTCCTCAGGGCGCAGCACCGGCGTGCCCTTTTGCAGGCGCTCACGCGGCGTACCGCCGTCGCGGTCGGGCGCGTAAATGCCGGGGATGCGCAAAATCTGCGCCCTGCCTCCGCTGGAGCGTCCCCAAAAACGCACCTGCGCTTCGGCCTGGACACGGCGCACGGCCCGGGCCGTGGCCGGGGCCACCGTGCGGGTTTCGTCAATCCAGTCCCCGTCACAGTCACCGTAAACGCCGCTGGTGGAGCCATAGACCAGTTGGGTTGGGTTACTGCGGCGGCGCAACACCCGCAACAAGGCACTGCTGCGCGGGTCACCCCAGCCCTCGGACGGCGGCGGAGCCAGATAAATCACCCGCTGGGCCAGACCGGCCAGACGGGACAGCGTGGCGGCGCGATCCAGGTTGCCCTGCAGCGGTACCAAACCCATTGAGCGCAAAGCGCCGGTGCGCTCCGGCGACGAAGTCAGGGCCATGACGCGGGTGTTCGCGGTGAGTTGCCGGGCGGCGCGCAAGCCGATGTCGCCACACCCCACAATCAGGACGCGTTGTCGGCGAAAGCGCGCGGGCAACGCACCAAGAGGGCTTTGGTTTGAAGGCACAATTCGGGGCTGCAAAAATGAAACAGCGCACAGGATACCCAAAAAGATGACCACTCTCGGTGCCTCCACATCCCCCTTCGCAGTCACCGTTCAGCCCAGCGGTCGCAGCTTTACCGTGCCCGCTGGCGACACAGTGCTGGCAGCCGGCATCAGCCAGGGCATTGGCCTGCCCTACGGCTGCAAAGATGGTGCCTGCGGCAGTTGCAAATGCAAGATGGTCTCGGGCCAGGTGGAACACCGCGCCCACCAGGAAAAAGCCCTGACCGCCGACGAAGCCGCTGCCGGTTTTATCCTGACCTGCTGCGCCATGCCGCAAACCGATCTGGTGCTGGAGTCACGCCAGGTGACCGAGGCCGGCGCCTTGCCCATCAAGAAAATGCCTACGCGCGTCAGCAGCCTGGAGAAAAAGTCGGCCGATGTCGTGGTCATGAAACTGCAACTCCCGGCCAATGACACGTTTTTGTACCGGGCCGGGCAGTACATCGAATTCATGTTGCGCGACGGTGCCCGCCGCAGCTATTCCATGGCCAGTGCGCCCGTCGAAGGCAGCCCGCTGGAATTGCATATCCGGCACATGCCGGGGGGCAAGTTCACCGATCTGGTGTTTGGCTCCATGAAGGAAAAAGACATCCTGCGCATAGAAGGACCGTTTGGTTCCTTCTTCCTGCGTGAGGACTCCGAGGCACCCATCATCCTGCTGGCGTCCGGCACCGGGTTGGCCCCCATCAAGGCCTTGCTCGAATACCTGCAACACAAGGGCATGACGCGCAAGGCGACCCTGTATTGGGGCGGCCGCCGGCCCGCAGACCTGTACCTGAACGACTGGGTGATGGCGTTTGCCGAGGCCAACCCGTGGCTGAGCTATGTGCCGGTGGTATCCGACGCCCTGCCGGAAGACGGCTGGAGTGGCCGCACCGGCTTTGTGCACCGCGCTGTACTGCAGGACTTTGCCGATCTGTCGGGCCACCAGGTCTATGCCTGTGGCGCACCGATCGTGGTGGACTCGGCCAAAAAAGACTTTTGCGCGCAGGCCGGCCTGCCCGAAGAGCAGTTTTTTGCCGACGCGTTTACGTCCGAAGCCGACAAGGCCCACAGCGCCTGAGGCACAGGCGGCGGTGGGTCAGGCGCTTTTGGGTTTCCATTCGCTAAACACCACGGCAAATACCACCACGGCAGCACCGATGGCGGCGCGCAGGCTCAAGCCCTCGTGCAGCCAGACCCACGCAAACAGCGCGGCAAACACCGGCTCCATGGCGTAAATCAGGGCCGCCTTGTCGGCCGACACATGGCGCTGCGCCAGCGCCTGCAAAAACAGCATGCCGGCGGTGGCTACCAGCCCCAAGTAAGCCAGGCCCCAGAAAATTTCCGAACTGACTCGACCGGCAAGCGTGCTCAATTTGTCGGTGCCCTGTGCATCCAGCAGCATCCACAGGCATCCCAAAACTGCCATCCAGATAATCTGGGTGGCGGCCAGCGTGCGTGCCTCATGGCGACCGGCCCGCGCCGACAGCAGGATGACGTACAGCGCATAACCGGCTGCGCCCAGCACGGTGGATGCATCGGCCACCCAATCCGCGCCTCCGTCCCACGACATCAGACCGATGCCAAAACAGGCCAGCACCGCGGCCAGCACCACCCGCCCCTGCAAGGCATTGCCAAAAGCCATACCCAACAGCGGCACCATCAGCACATTCAGGCTGGTGAGAAAAGCGCTGCGATTGCTGGAAATAAACTGCAGCCCATAGGCCTGCGCCACATACGAAAACAGCACCAGGGCACCCAGCACGGCACCGTCTTTCCAAGCCTGGCGCGGAGCCCGCAGCGCCCAGGGCAGCATGCACACGGCGGCCAGTGCAAAGCGCAGGGCCGATGTCTCGATGCCACTGAGTTGCGCGGTCGCGATCTTGAGCACCGGGAACGTGGCGCCCCAGACCACGGTGACAAACAGCAAGGAAAGAACGTGAATATTCATGGCTAAAAATACAAAAGCCACACAGGCCCTGCCCGTGTGGCTTTGTGCAAGGAACGTTGCGCTTTACTCGCCCAGATAGGCGGCGCGCACCTTGGGGTCGTTGAGCATTTCCTTGGCGTCACCGGTCATGGTCACAATGCCCGATTCCATCACATAGCCCCGGTTGGCAATGCTCAAGGCACGGCTGGCGTTTTGTTCCACCAGCAGCACGGTCACGCCCTGGGCATACACGTCTCTCACCACCTCAAAGATCTTGTCCACCATGATGGGGGACAGGCCCATGGAGGGCTCATCCAGCAGCAGCACCTTGGGGCGGCTCATCAGCGCGCGGCCCATGGCCAGCATCTGCTGCTCACCGCCGGACATGGTGCCGGCCAACTGGTCTTTGCGCTCGCGCAGACGCGGGAAGATGGTGAACATTTTTTCCATGTCCTCAGCAATGGCGTCCTTGTCCTCGCGGATATAGGCACCCATCTGCAGATTCTCGGTGATGGTCATACGGGTGAACACGCCACGGCCTTCCGGCACCATGGCCAGGCCCTGCTTCACCAGGTCCCAGGGGCCCTGGCCCTTGATGCTCTTGCCCATGTATTCAATGTCACCGGCATTGATGGCCAGCGTGCCGGTGATGGCCTTCATGGTGGTGGTCTTGCCGGCACCGTTGGAGCCGATGAGCGACACCAGTTCACCTTCGTGCACCTCGAAGTCCACGCCCTTGACGGCCTGAATGCCGCCGTACGCCACCTTGAGGCCCGTTACTTTCAGTAATGTTTTTGCTGTCATGTCGTGTCCTCAGTGCCCGCTGGTGCCCAGATAGGCTTCAATCACTTTTTCATTCTTCTGCACGTCAGCCGGCGTGCCCTCGGCAATTTGTTTGCCGTAGTCGAGCACGGTTACGCGGTCACACAGGCCCATCACCAGCTTCACATCGTGCTCGATGAGCAAAATGGTGCGGTTGTCCTTGCGGATCTGGTCAATCAGCTCGCGCAGCATGACCTTTTCGGTCGCGTTCATGCCGGCGGCTGGCTCATCGAGCGCAATCAGTTGCGGATCGGTAGCCAGAGCGCGCGCAATTTCCAGGCGGCGCTGGTCGCCATAGCTCAGGGTGCGGGCCTTGTAGTCAGCGAATTTGCCAATGCCCACGTAGTCGAGCAACTCGTGCGCGCGCTTGGCGATTTCGGCTTCTTCCTGCTTGAAGCTGGCGGTGCGCAGCACGGCGCCGAACAGGCCGGAGTGGGTACGGATGTGGCGACCCACCATCACGTTTTCCAGCGCGGTCATTTCAGCGAACAGGCGGATGTTCTGGAACGTGCGGGCAATGCCGGCTTTGGCAACCAGGTGCACAGCGGTGGGCTGGTAGGGCTTGCCGGCCAGCTCAAAGCTGCCACTGTCGGGCGTGTACAAGCCGGTCAGCACGTTGAAGAAAGTGGTCTTGCCGGCGCCGTTGGGGCCGATCAGGCCATACACCTGGCCACGCTCAATTTTGATGCCCACATCGCTCAGGGCCTGCAGGCCGCCAAAGCGCTTGGACACACCGGAAACGTTCAATACGGTATCTGTCATGTTGTTCTTCCCTGCTATCAGGATTTAGCCGTCTGCAAGGACTTGCCATGCTCAGGTGAGGGCCAGAGGCCGCGCGGACGCATCAGCATGATGGTGATCATGGCCAGCGCAATCAGCAACTGGCGCAGGATGGAGGCGTCCAGGCGTCCGCCGGTAGCGGCCTGCAAGGGACCGGCCACGTAGCGCAGCACTTCCGGCAGGGCCGACAACAGCACCGCACCCAGAATCACGCCAGGCAGGTGACCCACGCCGCCGAGCACCACCATGGCGACGATCATGACCGACTCCATCAGGGTGAACGACTCGGGAGAAATAAAGCCCTGGAAGGCCCCGAACATCACGCCCGACACGCCACCAAAGGTCGCACCCATGCCGAAAGCCAGCAGCTTCATGTTGCGGGTATTGATGCCCATGGCCTTGGCGGCAATTTCGTCTTCACGAATCGCCATCCAGGCACGGCCCACGCGGGACAGTTCCAGGCGGTGGCTGATCACCACGCTGAACAGTACCAGCACCAGGAACAGGTAGTAATAGAGCGAAACGGACTGGAACTCGATGCCCAGAATTTCCGCCTTCTTGCCCAGATCCAGGCCGAAGAAGTGCAGCGAATCGATCGAGCTGATGCCCTTGGGGCCGTTGGTGATGTTGATCGGTGCGTCCAGGTTGTTCATGAACACGCGGATGATTTCACCAAAGCCCAGTGTCACGATGGCCAGGTAGTCACCGCGCAGACGCAGCGTGGGCGCGCCCAGCAACACCCCGAACAGGCCGGCCAGACCGGCCCCCGCCGGAATGATCACCCACAGCGGCGAGTGCAATCCATCGGGGAAATTCGTGGCGATGTACTGAAACGACTCGGTGAGGTGCGGCGAGGACAGCAGGCCATACATATAGGCACCGATGGCGAAAAAGGCCACGTAGCCCAGATCGAGCAGACCGGCATAGCCCACCACGATGTTCAGACCCAGCGCCAGCAACACATAGAGCAGCGCCATATCGGCAATCCGCACCCAGGCATTGCCAAAGGATTGCAGCAGCAGGGGCAGTACCAGCAGGGCAATGCCGGCGACCACGAAGGTGATGATTTTCTTTTGTTGTGTCATGTTGATACGCTCCTCACGCACGGTCGGCCACGCGCTCGCCCAGCAGACCGGAAGGACGCAGGGTCAGAACCACGATGAGCACAATGAACGCAAAAATGTCGGAGTAGTTACTTCCCAGCACGCCGCCGGTCAAGTCACCGATATAACCGGCACCAATCGACTCGATCAGGCCCAGCAGAATGGCACCCACCACCGCACCGGCCAGGTTGCCGATGCCACCGAACACGGCGGCCGTAAAGGCCTTCAGGCCGGGCAGGAAGCCCATGGCGTGTTGGGCGGTACCGTAGTTGGAGGCGTACATGACGCCGGCAATGGCGGCCAGCACGGCACCAATAATGAAGGTGGCAGAAATCACGACGTCGGGTTTGACGCCCATCAGGCCGGCCACGCGGGGGTTCTCGGCGGTGGCGCGCATGGCGCGACCGAGCTTGGTGTAGTTGACCAGCCACATCAGCAAGCCCAAAGACACGGCGGTGGTCGCCAGGATCACAACCTGCGTGGGCGTAATCACAGCACCGGCAATATCAATCGGCGTGTTGGGCAACAGCGTGGGGTAAGACTTGTAGTTGGGCTTCCAGATGATCATCGCCAGCGTTTGCAGCAGGATCGACATGCCGATGGCAGTGATCAGGGGAGCCAACTTGGGGCTGTTGCGCAGCGGGCGGTAGGCGATTTTCTCAATCAGGAAGTTCAGGGCAGCCGCCATCACGCAGGCAATCACCAGGGCAATCAGCAGCAGTATCCAGCCCGGCGTGCCGGGCATGGCGGGCTGAAGCAAGCCAATCACGGACCAACTGGTCAGCGCGCCGACCATCATGACTTCGCCGTGGGCAAAATTGATGAGGTTGATGATGCCGTACACCATCGTGTAGCCGAGCGCAATCAGCGCATACATGCTACCTAACACCAGACCGTTAATGATCTGCTGTAACAAAATATCCATAAACTATTCTCCGATTTGTGGCCGGCGCCTGAACCAACAAGCTGTGTTTGCAAATTGTTGACAAGCGGCTCGGCCTTGTGGGCTCTACCTGTTCCTAGCAAGAAACCCGCCACATAAGGGTGTGTGGCGCTTGAGTGGGGGGGATTGTAGCCAAAGGGGGCACCATTTCAGAGCACCCCTGGCGCGGGTTTACCCTCGCGCGGTTTGTGAATCATGGGCCATTAGTCGGCCTTATGCTTTTTCTGGTTGAGCGCATGCAAAGTGCGCATTTTTTCGGCGATCCGAATTTCCAATCCGCGCTCGACCGGCTCGTAAAAACGCTGCGCCTGTAGGCCATCGGGCAAGTACTGCTCGCCCGCCGCAAAGCCGCCCTCCTCGTCATGGGCATAGCGGTAGCCTTTGCCGTAGTCGAGGTCTTTCATCAGTTTGGTCGGGGCATTGCGCAGGTGCATGGGCACCGGGCGGGTGCCGTCCTTCTTGATGAAGGCTTTGACCGAGTTGTAGGCCTTGTAAACGGCATTGGATTTGGGTGCCACGGCCAGATAAACCACGCATTCGGCCAGGGCCAGTTCCCCTTCAGGGCTGCCGAGCCGCTCATAGACATCGGCGGCGTCTAGCGCCAGTCGCAACGCGCGCGGGTCGGCCAAGCCGATGTCTTCGCTGGCCATGCGAATCAGGCGCCGCGCCATGTAACGCGGGTCCGCGCCCCCGTCGAGCATGCGAACAAACCAGTAAAGCGAGGCATCGGGGTCCGAGCCCCGCACGCTTTTGTGCAGCGCAGAAATCGTGTCGTAAAACTGCTCGCCACCCTTGTCATAGCGGCGCATGCGCTCGCCCAGCACCTTCAGCAGCCAGGCATCGGTAATCGTGGCAATTTTTTCCTGCATGGCGGCAATCGCCAGCGTTTCCAGCGTATTCAGCAGGCGGCGGGCATCGCCATCGGCATAGGCAATCAGCCGATCCACCGCAGGTGCCTCAATCACTGGCAAGGCGCTCGCGGCAATGGCCCGTTCCACAATCTGCTGCATGTCCTGCGGCCCCAGCGCCTGCAGCACATACACCGCGGCACGGGATAGCAAGGCCGAGTTGACCTCGAAGGAAGGGTTTTCAGTGGTGGCACCAATAAACGTGAACAGACCGCTTTCCACATGCGGCAGAAACGCATCCTGCTGGCTCTTGTTGAAGCGGTGCACCTCGTCCACAAACACGATCGTGCGGCGCTGCGCCAGCCCATCGCGCTCGCGTTCAGCCTGCTCCACGGCTTCGCGGATGTCTTTCACCCCGCCCAGCACGGCGCTGATGGTGATGAACTGCGCATCAAAGGCATCGGCCATCAGCCGCGCGATGGTGGTTTTTCCGGTGCCCGGCGGGCCCCACAGGATGCAGCTATGCGGCTGACCCGACTCAAAAGCCAGACGCAGCGCCATGCCCGGCCCCAGCAAATGCTGCTGCCCGATCACCTCACCCAGCGTTTTGGGCCGCAGGCGTTCTGCCAAAGGCTGGTGGTTGGACGCAGGCTTGGCCATGGGGCGCAGCAACTACTGCTGAATCACATCGGCGCCTGCCGGCGGGCGGAACTGGAACGCACCCGCTTCCACCGGACCGTTGATACGCAGGTTGCTAAAGCGCATCAGCGAACGCTGACCAAAGCTGTCCACAATTTCCAGCGCGGCCAAGTCGCTGCCCGAAAAGCCGACGCGCACGGACTGCAGCATGCCGTCCTTGGACTTGGGGCTTGCCAGCACCCATTCCAGCCCGTCCTTGTCTGGGGCGGCGCTCAATACAAAGTCTGCCTGCAAGGCCCGGATGTCCGCTGCCGACGCAATCACCGCAGCCGGACTGGCGGCCAGCGCCGCCGACTGTTTGCGGGAGGTGACCTGGTTCAGATCGACGTCATACAGCCACAGCGTCTGCCCGTCGGCCACGATGGTTTGCTCAAAGGGCTTGCGGTAGCTAAAGCGAAACCGGTTGGGCCGTGAAAACTCGAACACCCCGCTGGACGTTTTGGTCCGGGCGGCCTGCCCTTCCTTGGGCGGCGCGGTCACCGACTGGGAAAAGTCGGCTCGCCCGGTCTTGGCGGTTTTGATGAATTGCTCCAGGCTGTCCAGCCCCGTGGCGGAAGCCACTAAAGCCGACGCGGCCCAAAAACAGGCCAGAATTTGCTTGATCGCCATAGTTATTCGTTGCGCGCCGGCACCAGAATGTCACGCTGACCACTGTTGCTCATGGAGCTGACCAGACCGGCTTTTTCCATGTCTTCCACCAGTCTGGCGGCGCGGTTGTAGCCAATTTTGAGGTGGCGCTGCACCAGCGAAATGCTGGCCTTGCGGTTCTTCAGAACGACCTCGACGGCCTGGTCGTACATCGGGTCTTTCTCGCCGCCCGCATCGCCCAGCATGCCGCCGTCCTCGCCATCCACCGTTCCGCCTTCGAGAATGCCCTCGATGTAATTGGGTTCACCGCCCTGCTCCTTCAGGTAGCTCACCACCCGGTGCACCTCGTCGTCGCTGACAAACGCACCGTGTACGCGGATCGGCAAACCCGTGCCGCTGGGCATATAGAGCATGTCGCCCATGCCCAACAGGGCTTCGGCGCCCATCTGGTCAAGAATGGTGCGGCTGTCGATCTTGCTGCTGACCTGGAAGGCAATACGGGTCGGAATATTGGCCTTGATCAGGCCGGTTAT
>ERZ1034361.65-NODE-65-length-73529-cov-14.969558_pt1 | contig 73529 bp, 66 predicted proteins | sample MGYA00520617_ERZ1034361 | MGnify/ENA primary metagenome ERZ1034361 (study PRJEB33736, sample SAMEA104284507) | Azolla filiculoides | biome: Urban; feature: Water surface; material: Ditch water | place: Netherlands | collected 2015-10-28 | depth 0-0.1 m ... | reverse complement strand
ACAAGCCGAACCGTTGTTGAAAAGAAGCTTAGCAATTAGAGAAAAAGCTTTAGGACAAAACAATCCTGATGTTGCTACCAGTTTAGAAAGTTTAGCTTCGATTTATAAAAAACAAGGAAAATATGCAGAGTCCGAACCTTTGTTCTTAAAAGGTTTGGCAATTGATGAGAAAATGTTAGGACAAAACCATCCTGGTCTTACCATAGGTTTAAACGAGTTAGCAAAGCTATATATTGCAATGGGTGACCACAGCAAAGCCGATCCTTTGTTACAGAGAAGTTTGCGGATAATGAATCAATCCTTAGAACGCTGGTTATGGGGATCTGGTGAAAAAACACGCCAGTCTTATCTAAAACAAGAAGAATATAATCGAGACTTTTACCTAAGTTTCTACAGTTTTCACGACACTCCCGAAGAAGCCTTATATTTTTCCCTTTCGCGTAAAGGTTTGTTATTACGCATTGCTTCAGAAGCCAGTATCTTAGCTAAACAAAGTTCAGACTCTGTTATTCAAAAAAAGATGCAAGAATTTAGTGCTCTGAAAGCGCAATTATCGAATCTAGTTCTTTCTGGCAAAGAGGATAAAAAAATAATTCAGGATTTGGAAGAAAAAAGCAATAATCAAGAAATGCAGTTAAGTCAAAAAGTCTCAGGTTTTAAACGTAGTAAAACAGAAGTTACACCTGAACAAGTGCTAGAAAAACTTAGTGATGAACAATCTGTAATTGATTTTCTGGTTTACAAAGAAGTCGATTTAAAGACAGAAAAAGATAAAACTGACCAAATCATCGCCCTCATCGCCGACAAACAAAACGGCATCAAATTAATTAAACTCGGTGAATTTGCCCCCATTGCCGCCGCCATAAAAACCTATCAATCTAGCATTGTCCCCACCAAAGAAAACGCCAACAATCGCGAAAAAACCATCACCCAAACCGCACAAACCTTATACGAAAAACTCTGGCAGCCTTTAACACCCTATCTGCAAAACAAAAAAACCGTTTACTTAATTCCCGATGGCGATTTACACCTATTGCCTTTCAAAGCCTTACAAGACCCAGACGGCAAATACCTAGCCGAAAAATGGCAACTCATCACCTTAAGTTCTGCCAGAGACATTGTATTACCGCCGTTAGAAGGCAAAGCCAGCGCAGCCGCCATTTTTGCCGCACCCGATTATGGCGATGACACTGCTATCATCAAAGCAGGCAACACCGCTGGCGCAACCGAACTCAAAAACATTCATTTCGACTCATTACCGAATGCGTTAAACGAAGGGCAACAAATTGATAAATTATTCATCAAAAAACAGCCCGAACCTGCTGCCAAATTATTTCTAAAAGCCCAGGCCACAGAACAAGCCATTAACGCTTTAACTGCACCGAAAATACTGCACCTTTCCACACACGGCTTCTTTTTGGAAGACAGCAAACCTGTAGAGACGCAAAATCTTGCGTCTCTACGTTCAGTATCACTCAGCAACGAATCTTTACCCGTTGGCAAAATCGAAAATCCCTTAACCCGTTCCGGTTTAGCCTTTGCCAATGCCAACTTCGGCGTAAAAGGCATCAAACAAAACGATGGCACAGACGGGATTTTAACCGCGTTAGAAGTATTAAATCTCGACTTGGCAGGCACAGATTTAGTCACTTTATCCGCCTGCGACACAGGCAAAGGCGATGTCAAAATCGGCGAAGGCGTGTATAGCTTGAATCGTGCATTTCAGGAAGCAGGCGCAAAAGCGGTGCTATCCACTTTATGGTCAGTGGCGGATGAATCAACAGGCATCTTCATGCAACGATTCTACGAACACTTTTTAAATGGCGAACCTGCGCAACAAGCCATTCAAGCCACGCAAAATGAATTTATGCACGATGCAAAATACAAACAATACAGCAATCCGTACTATTGGGCGGGGTTTGTGATGATAGGCAAAGAATAACTGAGGTTACGCACTTTACACAGAAAATACTCATCCTAGCTAGAAAAGCAATTCAAATGAAAGTTACGCAAAAAATTTTTAAGACGACCGGTCGTTTTATAAATTTCAGGAGATTGTGTCACCAACCCTTAATAGATTTTGCGTAACATTTAAAGAATAATTTCGCCATCAAATGCTGATGCGTCACGCAAACACACTGCTGATTCAATATCAGCTAAAATGCGCTTCGGCATTAAGTTTTTTTAACAACAAACCCAAATAAACTTAGTCTTAATTCACAATTTAAAAACTGGGGACAGGCAATGACAAACAAAACAAAACTTCGTTGGGGAATTTTAGGTGCGGCTCGGATTAATGAACGCCTAATGCCCGCCATTGTAGGTGCGGAAAATGCAGAATTGGTTGGCATTGCCAGTCGTCGCCCCGGTGCGGCAGCAGAAACCTTGGCAAAATACGCTCCACAGCAACAAGGCGTGAAAATCTATGATTCTTTGGATGATTTAATCAATGCCGACAATATTGATGCAATCTATATTCCTGTTGCAAATCAAGAACATGCCGCATGGACATTACGCGCGATTGCAGCAGGCAAGCATGTATTATGCGAAAAACCGATGGCGTTGACTGTCGCAGACATTGAAGCGATTGAACACGCGGCGCAACAGCATCATGTGAAAGTGATGGAAGGTTTTATGTATCGTTTTCATCCGCAACATACCCGCGTTTTAGAAATTATCAACAGCGGCGTAATTGGCGAAGTGCGCTCGGTGCGAGCTAGTTATTCTTTTATGATGCGCCCTGCCCGCCTTTATCGCCTAGCCGACAGCGTTGAGCATGGCGGCGGCGCAATGTGGGATATTGGCTGTTATGCCATTCATTCGCTGCGCCTATTTTTTCAACAAGACCCCATTGCCGTCACAACCCTCGCCAAATACGTTGAAAGCGGCGCGGACATTGCAAGCAGCGGCATTTTAGATTTTGGCGATGGAAAATTTGCGCATTTTGATTTTAGTTTTGAACGGGCGCGGCGTTGCGAATATGAAATTGTCGGCACAAAAGGCGGCATTAAATGTCATGTTGTTTGGCAGTTGCCCGGTGACGTGCCGGTTATTTCATGGTGGACAGAAGCGGGGCAACAATGCGAAGAAAGATTGCCGGTTGCAAATCATTTTGAGTTAGAAATTGCCCATTTTAGCAATGCTGTCTTAAGTGATACCGCGCCGCAGCTTTCTTTATCGGACGCTAAAAGTAATTGCCGAACTATTGTTGCAGCATTGCAATCTGCTGCACAAGGTCGCGTTGTGCGCTTGGATGAAGTCTAGGTTTGATTCTCTGTTTCATCGCAAAACCCATTGCAGAGTCTGAAATCCGCAATTTAATCCTTTCTGACATGGAGTAAAAAGTCTGTTTTTACTCCTGTTTTCGCAGTTTTTACAAACCTCAAAAACTCACCGATGAAAATATTAGTTTTAAATTCTGGCAGTTCTTCCATTAAATACGCGCTGTTTAAGTTTCCTGAACAAACTTTATTGCTGTCTGGCTTGCTGGAACAAATCGGTGAACCGCTTGGGCAACACAGCTATCATGTTTCCTCCACGCTTGCAGAACAACACGGGAAGCAACAACTCAACATTCCCAATCACCAGTATGGATTAAATTGTATTCGTGATATTTTGCTTAACTCCGGCTGTCTTGCTGATTTTAATGAGTTATTTTGTATTGGACATCGAATTGTGCATGGCGGGGAATTATTTACTCAACCCACGCTGTTGACAGCGGAAGTTATCCAGCAAATTACCGCAATGATTCCACTCGCACCGCTGCACAATCCTGCAAATTTGCTCGGTATTGAAGTCGCCATGCAATTGGCAACACACACACCACAAGTGGCTGTTTTTGATACTGCTTTTCATCAAACTTTGCCAGACTATGCTTATCGTTATCCTGTTCCTGAAAATTTGTATAGCGAATTGAAATTACGTCGCTACGGCTTTCACGGCACTTCACATCGTTATTTAGCCCAGCAAGCGGCATTATTACTGAATAAACCGTTGCCTGAAATCAACCTCATTACTTTGCATTTAGGCAACGGCGCGAGTGCTTGTGCCATTGAAAAAGGCGTAAGTATTGATACTTCGATGGGACTTACGCCGTTAGAAGGTTTGATGATGGGAACACGCAGCGGCGATATTGATCCGATGATTTACGATTATCTGCATCAAACAAAAGGCTGGTCATTGGCAGAAATCAGCCAGTTATTAAACAAAAACAGTGGTTTAAAAGGGATTTGTGGCAGCAATGATATGCGCACTGTGGCGGAGCGTGCAGCGACTGGCGATTATCAAGCACAATTAGCGCGGAAAATGTTTGCTTATCGGATTAAAAAATATATCGGCGCGTATTATGCGGCGTTAGGAAAAGTTGATGCGATTGTGTTCAGTGGCGGGATTGGCGAGCATGATGCGCAATTGCGGATAGATTGTTGCAAGAATCTGGAAATCTTAGGAATTAAGATTGATAGCGAAAAAAATGCGCAGCCAGCGACTTCTGACGGAAAAATTCATCAGGCAGAAACAGCGGTTGCTGTGTTAGTGATTCCCACCCAAGAAGAGTTAGCAATTGCCATTGCTGCCGTCACTGTTGCGCAACAAATTCATCTCGCAAATAAATAGTCACAACCTGAAATTTTCTTCGCTGAGCTAAAAATAAGGGATATGCCCTATTTACTAGGTTATATCACACACTTTTTATGGTCAACTTACAAATAAACCATTGTTTTTACTTGCTTTTCATATTCACAACCTACTATACAGCGCACACTTTATGCCAATTTCAGCGGCATATTGTCGCGCGGCAATATGCCACATTTTCAATGTGTTGACCATTCCGTAAACTCTGTTTCGCTCTTGTATGCGTTCTGTTTTTTTAACAGAAAAAGAGTAAGAATCCTTCCTCTTATGCGGTCTTTATGGCCGCATTTTTTTTAGTAGGTGCGTATCATGCAAAGAAATTATCAAGCGAATGATTTTGTAAATCTTAACTCTGAAGATCTCAATAAACGCATTGCTTACCATGAAGCAGGTCACGCCACCGCCATTTATTTATACAACAAACAACAGCAACTTCCTCCTATTTATTTTCAAATCAGACTCAAAAATAATGCTGACTGCGCAAAAATGCCAATTTTTTCATTAGGTGACAATGTTGCTGCAAAAGTTGAAGGCGGTTGTTTGATTCAAAATCTTATTTTGACGTTTCTCGACAGTGAAAACTATATGTCGCCTAGCGAAAAAGCTGATTATCAAAACGCGTTAGAAGCCGATATGGTCAATTTACTCGCAGGCTCTGTTGCAGAGGCAAATTATGTCAGCTTAGCCGATAATGAAGAAATGAATGCTTATTTGCTCAACATTGATGCGTTAAGCAATTATGGCAGCGCGTCTGATTTGCAAAAAATTGATGAGTATTTGTATTGTGTTTCGTCAGATGTTCAGCAGCAAAAACAAAAACTCAGTGATTTGTTAATACAAACCTTTGAATTTATTGCTCATCCAAAAACATGGAAAGCAGTAGAAGCAGTCGCACGTTTTATTTTAACCTGTAAAAAACAAACCATTAGCTGTGAAGAGGTTTTTGCAGTGATTGATGCTGTGGGTGTTTAAACCTATTTTGTCATCTCTGCGTAACAAAAACGCTGTAAAATCAATCCATTAGATTAAATAGCTTTCACCCTAGCAAGGAATACGGATATGTCGATATTAATTGTTAATCAAGATGTGATGTTTTTGGCGGAGTTGCAGAATGCTTTTGAAATGCACGGTTACAAAGTCATCACCACAACCAATAGTTTAATGGCAACAGATTTGTTTTTTCAGCACAAACCGCGTGCAGTGATTATGAATGTTGCAATGCCACACAAAGATGGCTTTGAGATTATTAAAGAAATTAGAGAATTTTCTCAAAAAACTTTTATTTTAGCGGTTTCCGCTAATCAGATTTATCTACGCGCCATTCTCAATTTAGGCGCAAGTGCGGCTTTGCTTAATTCAACCGAGCACTCAACGATTGTAAAAGTGGTGCAGTTTTTCATCACTTCTTCAGAAAAAACCTTAGAAAATAACTTGGCTGCTTAAATAACAGAGACCTTTCAGGCTTTATAAACTGAAAAGGTCTCTAGCTTGGTTCAAGTTAATCTCTAAAATTATCAAATTGCAGCGGCATATCTAGCTCTTCTGAGCGCAGCATTTGAATCACTTCCTGCAAGTCATCGCGTTTTTTTCCGGTCACACGCACTTTTTCACCTTGAATTGCCGCTTGTACTTTTAATTTTTTATCTTTAATAAGCTTAACAATTTGTTTGGCTAAGGTTGAATCAACGCCTTGTTTTAAGGTAATGGTTTGCGTGGCGGACTTATATTTCACATCAGCTTCACTGGCATCTAAACAACCGACATCAATGCCTCGTTTCGCAAGCTTCATTCGCAAAATATCCAACATTTGCTTTAATTGAAAGTCGGTTTCCGTGCGCATGATAATTTTATCGTCATTGAGTTCATAAGTAGCCGCCGCGCCTTTAAAATCAAAGCGGGTGCTCACTTCTTTGTTAGCTTGATCGATAGCATTATGGGCTTCGTGTTTATCAAATTCAGAAATAATATCAAATGAGGGCATTTCAGTTTTGTCAGTCGTAAAAATGGAATTTGTTTTCAGGTATCAAAATTAACGAAGAGTCGCGATTGCTTGCAACTCTCCGATCTTTAAAGTTTTGCGAAGTTACTTAGGAATGCGCATGAAATAAACTTGGCAACTTTACGACTGGCAGTCCTTAAAGGACTGCCAGTCGTGACCTCAGCGATTTTAAGAATAAACTTGCCTAAGTTGATTTGTACTCGTTTCTTAGTGGTGTTGGCTATTAAAACTTTCCTACAAGTGTTTTTAAATACTCTTGAAAATCGTCTCTTAGCTCTTCGTGTAATAAACCGTGTTCTACGTTAGCAATTAAATAGCCTAATTTTGAACCGCAGTCGTAGCGCGTACCTTCAAATCGGTAAGTGAGCACTTGTTCATCTGCTAATAATCGTGCAATCGCATCGGTTAATTGAATTTCACCGCCCGCGCCTTTGCCCAAATGAGTTAGGTGTTCAAAAATTTTCGAGGTTAATACATAGCGTCCAATAACGCCAAGATTGGAAGGAGCATCTTCTGTTTTGGGTTTTTCAACAATTGAAATCACTTTGCCGACGCTATGGGATTTTTGCTCAATGGCCACAATGCCATATTTATCAGTGTCTTCTGGCGCAACATCTTCAACTGCAACAATGCTAGATTGCTCTATTTCAAACAAATCGACTAATTGTTTGGTGCAACCACGACTGCCATCTTCGACTAAATCATCTGCCAAAATAACCGCAAAAGGCTCATCACCCACAATAGGTTTTGCACATAAAACCGCATGACCTAAACCTAACGCTTCCGATTGACGGATAAAAATACACGAAACATAAGGTGGAATTAATTTTTTTAAAAAATCTAAGGTTTCGTATTTTCCTTTTTGTTTTAATTCGTTTTCTAATTCATACGCTTTATCAAAATGATCTTGAATTGAGTTTTTATTGCGTCCTGTAATAAAAACCATCGTATCAATACCCGCTGCAATTGCTTCTTCCACTGCGTATTGAATCAAAGGTTTATCGACAATCGGCAACATTTCTTTTGGGCTGGCTTTAGTTGCTGGTAAAAAGCGCGTGCCTAAACCTGCAACTGGAAAAACTGCTTTCGTGATTTTTTGTTTCATAAGAATCAAGGGGTCAAAAGTGAAAAGAAATTTAAGCTAATCTTCTGCTAAAGCTGGCGCGAGTACGGTACGAGAGCCATTGTGCTCAGGCGCACTGACAATACCCGCAGTTTCCATCTCTTCAATAATCCGCGCAGCGCGGTTATAGCCGATTTTAAAGCGGCGTTGCACACTGGAAATAGAGGCTTTGCGACTTTGCACGACAAAAGCGACCGCTTGATCGTACATGGCATCAACACCGCTATCGCCACCGCCGCCACCTGAGAGACTAAACCCCATGCTGGCATCGCTGGTTTCTTGCAGAATATCAGTTAAATAATTGGTTGGTGCGGTTTTTTTCAAAAAATCCACCACGCGATGCACTTCATGGTCATCCACAAATGCACCGTGCGCACGGATGGGGATACTGGTTCCTGAAGGTAAATACAGCATGTCGCCGTTACCTAATAAAGCCTCCGCACCGCCTTGGTCTAAAATAGTACGCGAGTCAATTCGTGAGGAAACTTGAAAGGAAATCCGAGTCGGAATATTGGCTTTAATTAAGCCTGTTAGCACATCAACAGAAGGTCGTTGGGTGGCTAAAATCAGATGAATTCCTGAAGCTCTGGCTTTTTGCGCTAATCGAGCAATCAACTCTTCAACTTTTTTGCCCACAATCATCATCATATCGGCTAATTCGTCTATCACAATCACGATATGCGGCAACACATCAAGACTCGGGACTTCGCCATCATCGTCAGTTGCTTGAAACAATGGATCTGGAATAAATTTGCCTTGTGCTTGGTTGTCGAGAATTAATTGGTTAAATCCAGCTAAGTTTCTCACACCCATTTTTGACATCAGTTTATAACGCCGCTCCATTTCTGCCACTGCCCAGCGTAACGCATTGCTGGCTTCCTTCATATCTGTAACAACCGGAGTTAATAAATGTGGAATTCCTTCATAAACCGAAAGCTCCAACATTTTTGGATCGATCATAATCATCCGTATTTGCTCAGGCGTGGCTTTATACAACATGCTCAAAATCATGGTATTGATAGCGACTGATTTTCCTGAACCTGTTGTGCCTGCAACCAATACATGCGGCATTTTCGCTAAATCCGCCACCACAGGCACACCAGAAATGTCTTTGCCTAACGCAAGTGTCAGAGGAGATTGCGCATCAGAAAAAATGCTAGAAACGATTAATTCGCTTAAAGACACCATTTCGCGTTCACGATTGGGAATTTCTAAGCCAATTACAGATTTACCTTGAATAATATCAACCACGCGAACACGAGTGACAGATAAACCACGCGCAATGTCTTTAGCAAGTCCACTAATACGGCTGACTTTTACGCCGGGTGCAAGTTCAAGTTCAAAGCGGGTAATCACAGGCCCTGGATAAATTGCGACAACTTTAACACTGACATTAAAATCACTGAGCACGCTTTCCACCAAGACTGACATTTTTTCTAAATCAGATTGGCTATAGCCTTTAACGTTGATAGTGCGTTTGTCTAACAGGGATAAACTGGGGAGAATTTTGGGATAAACAATCACCTCCGGTCTTTTAGCTGTGGTTTTTTTCAGCTTATCAAAAACAGGTGTGACAATTTTTTTTGGTTTTTCTTTCTGACTTGGGGTATTTATCTTAGGTTTAGTAGAAGCGTTTTTTTTTTTAACTGGTTCAGTTTGTTTTAGCGGTGCAACCTTTCCAGTGAACGCTAGTTGCAGAGTTGATGTAATCAGCCACAGGGTATATTGACCTATCCGATCTATCAAAGCAAACCATGAAAAGCCCACAAAAAAAGATAATCCTAGCATGAAGACACTCACACTTAGGATGGTAGTATTTGATTCAGTGAACAGCAATAGCAAAGCATCGCCTGCTTCTTGCCCTAATATTCCACCGCTACCATTCGGAAACTCAATCATCAGCCTTGGAACGTGTAGATAAAAAATCACCGTTCCCGCAACAAAGGTAATAAATAATCCCAGCCAACGAAAAGCAAGCTTTAAGCCACTATCACGGCGTTGCCCTTGTTGATAAAACAAATAGCCGTACCAAACAACAATAAGCGGAAATAAATAGGCTTCAAAACCAAATAAACTAAAAACGAGGTCGGAAATCCATGCACCTGCAATACCTCCTGCGTTTTTCGGAATAGCTGAAATACCGCTGTGAGTCCAGCCACCATCTTCTTGACTAAAGGTAAGCAAGGTCATTAAGAAAAACAGGCCAAAAAATAAAAAGCCTGCTGAAATAATTTCTCGCATCCCCCATTTTTTTTTGTCTATTACCGCCGCCATAAAAACTCGCAATAAAGTTAGTCGAAACACAAAATAATTATAGATTAATATTGGCGTTAGTGTGTAAATCCTAATTCTACTGAAATAAATTTTGTTTTATAAAGTAGCAGGATTTGTTGATGTTTACCTAATCGCATTAAACAATGTGCTGTTAAATTTCTAAAAAAATAGAATGTTGATTAGGTTAATAAAGAGTTAAACAGTTAAAACAACGCAATAACAAAACATATATCGTTTGAATATTGCGTTGAATTATTATTTATTCAGTGATGGGGTATTTTTCGCGCGACTCATCAACTCGTTCGCGTAATTCCTTACCCGGCTTAAAGTGAGGAACATGTTTGGATGATAATGCTACAGAGCCACCTGTTTTGGGGTTTCTACCCATGCGTGGAGGGCGATAATGTAATGAAAAACTACCAAACCCTCTAATCTCAATTCTATCACCGCTGGCCAATGACTGGCTCATTTGTTCTAAAATGCACTTTACCACTTGTTCAACATCTTTAAGAGCCAAATGAGGTTGCTGTTTTGCCAGCACTTCAATTAATTCTGATTTAGTCACTTTTTACCCTGTGAGAAAAAATAAAAATCAGCAACGGCTAATTTCCGCTGGCTGATTTTTTTTATATAACCGTTTTTTTAAATGTAAAAACGTCTTCTGAGAAAAATTGGACTGGTGCGTAATATTTTGCGCACCAGTCACAACTCAATAGAAAGCACTTTTGTTTTTTTGTGCGTCTACAGTGAGATTTTTATTTGTCCATCTGTTGTTTAAAAATATCACCTAATGTTGCTGTGCCAGTACCTTGTTTAGAATAATCTTTAATTGCATTAGATTCTTCTTCTTGGTCTTTCGCTTTCACAGACAAAGAAATAGATTTACTTTTCTTATCTACGCCAACAAATTTACATTCAATTTCATCGCCTTCTTTTAACAAAGTACGCGCATCTTCAACACGGTCACGTTGGATTTCTGAAGCGCGTAAATAACCTTCAACGTTATCCGCTAAAGTAATCACTGCACCTTTGGCATCCACTTCTTTCACAATACCTTTCACTAAGCCGCCTTTTTCATGCACAGCGATATAGTTTTGGAAAGGGTCTTGTTCCAGTTGTTTAATCCCTAAAGAAATACGCTCACGCTCTGGGTCAACAGCTAAAATCACAGTTTCAACTTCGTCGCCTTTTTTGAATTCGCGAATCGCTTCTTCGTCGTTTTCATTCCAAGAAATGTCTGACATGTGGACTAAGCCATCGATACCACCGTCTAAGCCGATGAAAATACCGAAATCAGTGATAGATTTGATTTTACCGCTGATTTTGTCGCCTTTATTATGCGTTGCTGCAAACTCATCCCATGGATTAGAGCGACATTGTTTCATGCCTAAAGAAATACGACGACGTTCTTCATCGATTTCTAAGACCATAACTTCAACTTCATCGCCTAATTGCACAACTTTAGAAGGATTAACGTTTTTGTTAGTCCAGTCCATTTCTGAAACGTGAACTAAGCCTTCCACACCTTCTTCGATTTCAACGAAGCAACCGTAATCTGTTAAGTTATTCACTTTACCGAATACGCGCGTGCCTGCTGGGTAACGACGGGCAATGTTTTGCCAAGGATCTTCACCCATTTGTTTCATACCTAATGAAACACGAGTTTTTTCTTTGTCAAATTTCAATACTTTAACTTGGATTTCTTGACCAATTTCCACACACTCAGAAGGATGACGCACTCTACGCCATGCCATATCAGTGATGTGTAACAAACCGTCAATACCACCTAAGTCAATGAACGCACCGTAATCAGTTAAGTTTTTAACAATACCTGTTACGATTGAACCATCTTCTAAAGTTTTCATCAATTCGTCACGTTCAACGCTGTATTCTTTTTCAACTACAGCACGGCGTGATAACACAACGTTATTGCGTTTTTGATCGATTTTAATGACTTTGAATTCAAGATCACGGTTTTCTAAGAAAGTTGTGTCTCTAATTGGGCGAACATCAACTAATGAGCCAGGCAAGAAAGCGCGTAATGCGTCAACTGCCACAATGAAACCGCCGCGTACTTTTCCTGTGATACGACCAATAATGGTTGAGCCTGATTCAAATGCACGTTCCAATTCAGTCCATGCTTTGTTTTTCTTAGCTTTATCACGGGACAGTAAGGTTGCCCCTAATCCATCTTCAAATAAATCCAATGCAACTTCAATGACATCACCGATATTAACCTCTAAGTCACCATCAGCATTTAAAAACTGCCATTTTGGAATCACACCTTCTGATTTTGATTGGGTGCTGACAATAATCATATCGTTTTCGATGTCGATTACTGTTCCCATCAAAATAGCACCAGGACGCATTTCGGTCTTGGCTAAACTCTCTTCAAATAACGCAGCAAAGCTTTCGCTCATTGTTTTCTTTCCCAAGCTTGTCAAAACTCAAACAAGCCTTTAATTTCTCAAAGTTAAAAAAATTGCTTAAAATTTAGTATTAAGCAACAGTAAAAAGTCCTCTAGCGGACTAGGTTTAAAACCGCTTCTATTACCTGATTAATTGGTAAATCAGAAGAATCAATCGTCAGCGCGTCATCTGCTGCAATTAAGGGAGCTGTTTTTCGCTCACTATCACGCTTATCACGCGCTTCAATCTCTTTGGTTATCCCATCAAGGTTAGCAGATATTCCTTTCTCAATCAACTGTTTATATCTTCTTTTTGCACGTTCTTCGCTACTCGCAGTTAGAAAAACCTTATTTGCAGCATCAGGAAAAACAACAGTTCCCATATCACGACCATCCGCTACTAAGCCGGGAGCTTTTTTAAAGTCTTTTTGTTTTTGCAATAATGCATCTCGCACATCAGGATAGGCCGCAATCACTGATGCGGTATTTCCTACGGTTTCGGTGACTAATTGTGCTGTAATATCAACATCATTTAACAACACAACTAACTCATCACCACATTCAAACTTCAGTTGCATCGCTTGTGCTACTTTGGTAATGGCACAAACGTCTGCTAAAGCGATTTTTTGCTCTAAAATCGCAATCGCTAGCGAACGATAAATCGAGCCGCTGTCTAAATAATTCCAGCCTAATTGTTTCGCAACCGCACGACTGACCGTGCCTTTGCCTGCACCGCTTGGGCCATCTATGGTTAATACAGGAATAGTCATTATTTGAAAGTCAGTTGCAAACCGAGCTGTTTCGCAAGGTCTCGGAATTCAGGAAAAGAAGTATTTACGTTGGCACAATCATGAATCGTAATAGGTGCAGCGGCTCTTAAACCCGCAATTGAAAATGACATCGCAATTCGGTGATCGCCGTGAGACACAACTTCACCGCCGCCTAACTGTCCGCCTTGAATAATCATGCCGTCTTTGGTTGGTTGCGCATCAATCCCTAAAATTTGCAAACCATCTGCCATCACTTGAATCCGGTCAGATTCTTTTACTCTCAACTCTTCCGCGCCCGTTAAAACAGTTTCACCTGTGGCACAGGATGCGGCAACAAATAACACCGGAAATTCATCAATCGCTAACGGCACTAACTCTTCAGGAATATGAATGCCGTGTAATTCGCTGGAAGTCACGCGCAAATCCGCTACTGGCTCGCCACCGACTTCACGCGGATTTAAAACTTCAATATTCGCGCCCATCAAACGCAAAATATCAATAATACCAGTACGAGTTGGATTAATCCCAACGTGTTGTAATGTCACATCAGAGTTTGGCGCGATTGAAGCTCCGACTAAGAAAAACGCAGCGGAAGAAATATCGCTCGGTACGTCAATATTGGTGGCAGTGAGTTTGCCATTGCTGTCAATGCTGGCTTTGCTGCCTTCGCGTTGCACAGGATAACCAAAACCGTTCAACATTCTTTCTGTATGATCGCGGGTTGGTGCAGGTTCAGTGACAGTCGTTTCGCCAGAAGCGTACATCCCCGCCAACAATAAACAGGATTTCACCTGCGCACTGGCGATTGGCATGATGTAATCAATGCCTTTTAAATTTTTTGTACCTTTAATATGCAGCGGAGCAGTGCCGTTTTCTTGCGTTTCAATTTTCGCGCCCATTAAAGCCAATGGTTGTGTCACACGGCGCATCGGGCGACCCGATAACGATTTATCCCCCGTCAACGTGCTGTCAAAATCTTGCCCTGCCAATAAACCGCTTAATAAACGCATCGAAGTACCGGAATTGCCTAAATACAACGGCTCTTTCGGAGCTTTCAAGCCGTGTTTACCAACGCCGTGAATCGTGACTTCGCCGTTTTTTGGGCCTTCGATTTGCACGCCCATCGCGCGGAAAGCTTCCAACGTTGAAATCGCGTCTTCGGCATTGAGAAACCCCGTCACATGCGTCACGCCTTCTGCCAAAGAGCCAAGCATAATAGAACGGTGAGACATGGATTTATCGCCAGGCACTCTGACTGTGCCGTTTAAACTGCCGCCGGGTTGAACTTTAAAGGTAATTGATTCAGACATGATATAAATTTAAGTTATTGATTTTTTAATATAGAAACTATTTTTATGCTAACGCAGACTGGAAAAGACTTTATTAAAATCCATTTTAATGCCATCGGATTCAACAATCGCTTCGTGGAATAATTTTTTTCCTGTTTTATTGACCACGAAAACGCTATGACTATACGGTTCAACAGTCCATATATTTTCAATTCCAGCCTTTAATAAAAGACTCGCTTTATCCAACATTGAAGCAATATTTTGACTTGAAGAAATAACCTCAACCGCTAATAACGGCAGTTCTTTCATTTTCAATGTATCTTCAAAAAAATTTGGATGCACATTTTCTTTTTTATAAACGCAAATATCCGGCGTTAAGCCATTTTCAATATCTAACGTTAATTCAGGCAAGGGCTGTAATGTTTCATCCTGCAAAAATTGCCGCATCAATTCGGCACAAATAAAACTGTGATTTAATGAAGGCATTTTTTTATCCTGATTTTCTTCAAATTGAGTATTTTCAAGCATTTTATAAACTCCCGCGTACAATTATTTTGAAAATAATCATTGTTTAAACTGATCTAAAAACCGTTGTCGCGCCGATTTAGCATAAGTAAACGTTGCAAAAAGTACTTTGTAATCGTCATTCATCAGCAAACCTTGTATTTTAGCCAATTCTGACTGCAATTGCTCGATTAACGGCAAAATAGCATCTTTGTTCGCGCTGCAAATGTCCGCCCACATAGTTGGGTCGCTGGAGGCAATGCGGGTAAAATCCCGAAAACCGCCCGCTGCGTATTTGAAAATTTCGCTTTCTTCGTCTTGATGTCCGAGCATATCTGTTAAAGCGAACGCCAATAAATGCGGCAAATGGCTAGTGGCGGCTAACACTTTGTCATGCTGCTGTGCGTCCATGATGGAAACGATTGCGCCCAAGCCTTCCCAAAAATTTTGGATTTTTTGCACAGCTTCGGGGTTGGTATTGCTGACGGGGGTAATAATTAAGCGTTTGTTGAGGTATAAATCCACGATGGCAGCGTGTACGCCGCTTTGTTCTGCGCCAGCGATGGGATGCGCGGGGACAAAATTGTCAGGGACAAAGCCGAAAACCTGTTCAGCAGCGGCGATAATATTACCTTTGGTGCTGCCAACGTCGGTGTAAATGGTTTTTTCTGACCAAAGATTATTTTGTTTTAAGGTTTGAAAAATCGTCTGAAAGCTGGCAACAGGCGTGGCAATGATGACGCAATCCGCCTCTAAAACAGCATCGGCGAGGTTTAAATAATATTCATCAATTACGCCAAATTCTTTGGCAGCTGTTAAATTTTCTTCGTCTTGCTCGCGTCCAAAACCGACAATGTTTTTTGTTAAGTGATTTTGTCGGGCTGTTTTTGCGATAGAGCCACCGATTAAACCGACTCCGATAATGCAGAGTTTATTAAACATTATGAATTCATTCCCTGAGTTAGTTGTTTATGTTTAAAAGTGGCTAAATAACTTTCAATATCTTTTTTTATTTTTTCTTTGAAGATAAAGCAGTCAGTAAATTTTTCATTATTTGCCAAAAGAAAAGTAATTGGCGTTGCTTTTATTGCATTGTAGTAATGACCTTTCTTATTACGCAATTCTTCATCAGTTTTTGCTATTTTTTCAATTTCAGAAATATAACTAGCTTTTAATGTATCACAAATTTTTATCAGAAACTTTGCCATAAAATCATAAAGCGCATGACCATTCATAAATAAATACGAATTCGTTTCATTTAAACCTAGATTATTTAGTTGGCTAGTAAAATTTTCCAAAGTTACATTAACAGGGAAAGTGCTTAATTTAGAGTCAACCGAAGATTTTAAACTGGTTAATTCTGATGCGTAATTAACAGTTGTAAGCGAATCTAATGTAACAATTTTGCAAAAGTCACTGATTGAAAAATGCGCATGGTTTTTTTCAGCGTAATAATATAGATTCCAAACTAGCAAAGGATAGATAATTTTAGAGTATTCAAGTAATAAATAAGACAAATCAACGATTTCGTCTGTATTGTTTGTGGCTTTGACGCAAAGGGAATTCAGACTTTCTGCATAGCATTTTAAATTTTCCACTGCATAAGCATAAGTTTGGAAAATATAAGGATTGTTTTTAACTGTCTGAGCAAGCTCTGATTGTAAAAGATAATCATAATCGCTATCTAAGCAAATAATGAAATATTTATCTGTATTTGGAAATAATTTTATTAACTGGTCTTTTCCAGTTGTGAGATTATTTTCTGAATAAGGAGGCGAAATATCAAACTTAATATTATTTGATTTTTCATAAGGACTTAAAATACCATACCAAAAGCCGACATCGGTAATATCTTCTACATAAACAAATACCTTTGTAGGATTTTTTTTAGCCGAAAGTGTAGCAATGCCTTCTTCTCGTTCAGAGGAAATATATTGTGAAAAAGGATGTTTTGTCATGCTACTGCGTTATCCTTAACAATAATATCTTCGATATTAGCGACTTTATCAAGCCAACCTTTGATAATAATATCTGGTGAATGCGTAGCAATAATCAGTTGTACATTTGGATTTAATTCACGAACATATTTAATCAATTTGCGCTGCCATTCAATATGCAAAGATATTTCCGGCTCATCCATTAATAAAATAGCTGGTTTATTATCTTGAACTAAAACTGTTAATAAAATAACTAAAAGCTGTTTTTCACCAGATGATAATTGATAAGCGTTAATTTCTTTATCGCCTAATAAAAACTCTAGTTCATTTTTATCACGATTAACTTTTTTTCCTGTTTCTAAAAATAACTCATCAATAATTTCTAAAAGCCTTTCTTGTGGATAACTAAGCCTTCTAAATTCTATAACGACATTATCATAAAAAGGATTACCTCTATTATCCTTAAATACTGTTTCTTTTTTTCTTGCAATATTTATTTGATAGTCTTTATATTTTTCCTGTAATTGATAAAGCTCCCAGTCTAATTCTGATTTAACGCGGTCATCAGAAAGTTTCTGTACAGCTTCCGAAGGTTTTAATTCAGTATCGAATGTGTTGATAAAAGTCGCTTCATAAGGGGCTAGTAATATTTTAAAAGCAAAGTCTACTGAAACTTGTCGCTTGCCACTATTGGAGATACTTTCTTTTTGAATCGTTGCTGGTATTGGTGTTTGTTGAAATATCTGGTTATTATTAAAAGTTAATTTAAGAATTCCTGTTACTTTTGAATCTAATTCAGATGATGTTAATGACAAAAGTTTTAGAATGGTTGTTTTCCCACTGCCATTAATTCCCGCTAAAACATTCACATCAGGGTGTAAATTCCACCCAATATCATATCTCCCCCAAAGACCAGAAATTTCAACTTTTGTAATGTATTTAACGGGTTCTTCAATCATTTCAATTCAACACTTGCGCTAACGCATCAATAAACTTTTGATTCTCATATTCCGTACCAATACTAATCCGCAAATGATTCGGCATTTCATAATTCGCCACCGGACGCACAATCACACCTTTTTGCAATAACGCTTGATAAATCGGCATCGCTACACGATTTAAATCCACTGACACAAAATTCGCCGCTGAGGGAATCCATTGCAAACCTAATTGTGCAAACACATTCGTTAATTGCATCATACCGCTATTATTGGTTGCAATTGTTTTTTGCAAATAATCACTATCCTCTAAAGCCGCTTCCGCCGCCGTTAATGCCAAACTATTATTATTAAAAGGCTGTCTGACCCGATTCAATAAATCGGCAATAATCGGATTGGAAATGCTATAACCCACTCGCAATCCCGCTAAACCATACGCTTTAGAAAAAGTGCGACTCACAATTAAATTCGGATATTCTTTAATCCAATTAATCGAATCGGATTTTTTATCATCCGCCATATATTCAAAATAAGCTTCATCCAAAACACAAATTACGGTTTTTGGTAATGCCGCAATAAACGCTTTCAATTCCGCTGATTCTAATAATGTGCCAGTCGGATTATTGGGATTGGCAATAAAAACAACGCGCGTTTTTTCATTCACCGCATTTAACATACCGTTTAAATCATGCCCATAATTAATCGCAGGCACAATATTCGCTGTCGCGCCTACCGCTTGCGTCACAATGGGATAAACCGCAAAGGCATGTTGAGAAAACACTACGTTTAAATCAGGATTTACAAAAGTTCGTGCCACTAATTCCAATATTTCATTAGAGCCATTGCCTAAAGTAATTTGATTGGTTTCAATATTGAGTTTATTTGCCAAAGCATTTTTCAATTTAAAACCGCTGCCATCAGGATAAAGAGTTAGTTCTGGCAATGCCTTATGAATTGCCGCTAAAGCTTTTGGACTGACACCTAATGGATTTTCATTTGAAGCTAATTTAATCACTTCGGTTAAACCCAATTCGCGTTGTAATTCTTCAATGGGTTTTCCAGGAACGTAAGGAATAAGTTTTTGCACGCCCGATAAGGCGAGGTTAAATAATGAATCGCAGTTAGACATGTTGAGGCACAAAATTAGAGGTTAAAGTTCGGATTGTTTAAAAAGACGGTTGTTGGTGAAAATGGAAAATCAAATCACCGCTTTTGGATACGAGCCTAAAATTTTTAACATAGTGACATTGGTGCTGAGAATTTCCAACGCTTGCGCGACCGATTCATCGTCTTTATGTCCATCAATATCAATGAAAAATACATAATCCCACAAACCTTGCCGTGAGGGGCGCGATTCAATATGCGTCATGCTGATGCCGTGTTGGGCGAACGGTTGCAAAATTTTGTGCAATGCGCCGGATTGATTGCCCGTTGAAACGACTAATGAGGTTTTATCGAGTCCGGTGGAACTGGGTTGCTGCTGACCAATGATAATAAAGCGCGTGGTGTTGTTCGGTTCGTCCTCGATATTTTTTTCCAACAAGGTAAGCTGATATAACTCCGCAGCAACTTTACCAGCAATCGCGGCTTTTTCAGGATTTTCCGCAGCCATTTTTGCCGCTTCTGCATTGCTCGACACCGCAGTACGTTTGGCGTGTGGCAAGTTCGCATCCAACCATTGCCGACATTGCGCTAATGATTGTTGATGCGAATAAACTTCAGTGATTTTACTCAAATCATCCGTTAAGCCGATCAAATTTTGATGCACGCGAATTTCCACTTCGCCACAAATATGCAACGGAGAAGCCAAAAATCTGTCTAAAGTGTGAGTAATGACACCTTCAGTGGAGTTTTCGACAGGTACGACACCAAATTGGCAGTGACCACTTTCGACGGTGCTAAAAATTTCGTTAATATTCGCAACAGGCACGGTTTTAACCGCATGACCAAAATGTTTAAATGCTGCTTGCTGGGTAAATGTGCCTTCAGGCCCTAAAAATGCGACTTCTAGCGGTTTTTCCAACGCCAAACAAGCCGACATAATCTCACGAAAAAAGCGCATCACCGTTTCATCAGGTAACACGCCGTCTTGATTGAGTTCCTTTATACGGCGCAACACCAAGGCTTCACGGTCTGGACGATAAAATGTGCCGGATTCACCTTGCGCGAGTTTGGTTCTGGCAACTTCCAAAGCACAGTTGGCTCGTTGATTCAGCAATGCCAAAATTTGTTGGTCGATAGAGTCGATTTGTTCGCGTAATTCAGAAAGCGGAATGATGGATGACATAGTGTAGTGTCCTTTTATGTTAGCTTAAACAACTAATCTACTTACAACGAGGCAATGATTGTGCGGAGGAAATGATTTTCGATAGCTTTAATCGAAGCAAAAGACAGTGCAATATTTTTTTCTTTGGCAACCCTTTTGATGTTATCCCACGTCACATCATCGCGAATGGAATCAAGAAACTCGTGTCCTTCCCACGTCAAACTGCCAACCATCGTAGTTTTAAGATTTGGGAGTATCATCGCATGAACCAATCCCGCCTCGGTTAACAAAACAGTATTATGGTTAAAATTTTCAGGAGTGCAGCCCTCAATATCATTATCGCTGATGCGTTCTTCGTCGTCTGCGGCTTCCACAGCCAATAAAGTTTGCCGTATCAAATCCCAATCTCTTTTCATGCGTGTGCCTAAAATATTGCCTGTCAATTGAATGCGAATTCATCGGATTAGCCGAAACTAACCCGATAAAACGGATACTGATTAATGAGTGCGTTCGAATTCTGCCATGTAGTCAATCAGCGCAGTGATTGCTGCATCTGGCATCGCGTTGTAAATACTGGCACGCATTCCACCGACTGAACGATGACCTTTTAATGAAGTGAGTCCGGCTTTTTCTGCACCCGCTAAAAAGGCTTTATCTAAACCAGCATCCGACAACACAAACGGCACATTCATCCGTGAGCGATAAGCTATTTCAACAGGATTTGAATACAATGCCGAATTATCTACCGCTGCATATAAACGTGCAGCTTTGGCAATATTATGTTGTTCAATCGCAGCCACGCCGCCTTGTTGTTTCAGCCATTGCAACACCAAGCCGACCAAATACCAACTATAAGATGCGGGCGTATTCAACATCGAATCATTTTTTGCTTGCACCGCGTAATTGAACGCATCCGGCAAACCTTTCATTACATCGCCGCACAAATCATCACGCACAATAACGACTGTCACGCCCGCAGGCCCCATATTTTTTTGCGAACCGGCGTAAATAATCCCGTACTGACTCACATCCACTGGACGTGACAAAATATTAGAAGACATATCAGAAACCAGCGGCAAGCCTTTTGAATCGGGTGTTTCCTGAAATTCCACACCGTGAATGGTTTCGTTGCTGGTGTAATGCAAATAGGCGGCATCTTGATCAATCGCCCAATCAGCGATAGCTGGAATCGTCGTAAATTTACTGCTTTCAGACGTTGCTGAAACAAGCACATCGCAATACGCGCCCGCATCTTGAATTGCTTTGGTTGACCACGCGCCCGTATTGACATAACACGCTTTAGTTTTGCCGCGCAGAATGTTTTGTGGAATAAAGGAAAATTGTCCGGTCGCGCCGCCTTGTAAAAACAACACTTTATAATTGGCAGGAATCGCCATTAATTCAATCAAATCCTGTTTCATTTGTTCAGCGATAGACATAAATTCCGCACCGCGATGGCTCATTTCCATCACCGACATGCCGCTGCCTTGCCAATCTAACATTTCAGCTTGGGCTTGTTGCAACACGGATTCCGGCAACATGGACGGCCCGGCACTGAAATTAAAAACTCTGCTCATTATTTTCTCCGTTAGGTTTTGTTTGTCTCGTTTACATTTAGAAAACGAGTGAAAAAGGAATGCAATTAAATGAATTGATGGATTTTTAACTTTTTCACATCATTCATTCGTGTAGGTCTTGCCGATGCCTCGTAATCACTTCGCGCGTTGCTAAAATAATTTCTCTAAGAAAGCACAGAATACCAAAAATTAACGAAAACATCGCGGTAATAAAGGTGCTTAAAACGTAATTGGATAAATTGATTTTGCTGGCTACAGCGATGAATATCAGCGCAATGGATAGCGAAATGCACAGTCCGGCAAAGATGAATAAGCCTACCGACCAGCGCATCCAAGTGGTTCGTTGCCCGATAATGTCGAGTTCTTCGAGGTATTTTTTGCGTTGTTCGACGTTTAAGGCGTTTAAATGCCGTGCGCGGTCAATGGCACGCCCTAAGCGGTTGACGATAACGCCTAGAAATGAACCAATGCCGGTTAATAAAAATACGGGCGCGACGGCATCGCGGATGGCAGCAGACACTTCAAGTGTGTCTGAGGGGGTGTTGAATATCATAAATATAAATGTGGGTTGTCTCTCATCTGTAATTTTGGAGAAATTTAAAGAGACATTCTTGAAAACTAATTTGTTGGATTAGCATAATGTTTATCTCTGATAAAGACAGAACATTCAAGCTAAAGAAATTGCTATTGTGCTATATTTTATTTAGTTCGATTTCAACCATTTCTAAAATAGGATGTAATGATCTTAAATATGTTCTCATTGATGAGGGAGCTTGATATGTTTTCATTGTACCTGCAATAGATGTGTGCGCTGCTGAGTTTCTAGCGTTGTAAATAGAACTTAATTGATCAACAAGAGTTTGAAAATTTCCCATGTTTTTTAAAGTATCTTCTAACTTTTCAACATTTGTTATACCTATCACTTGAATTAACATCTCTCTAAAGTGTAGTTTATAGTCACAACCATAAGTTTTCTTAACTATTTCTTTTTCTAATTTTTCGATATTTTTAGGTTCTGCTAATTTAGAACGTCCATAAGTTAAAATTATTTCATCTAAAACGTCTTCTAACCAGCCAGATAATTCTAGCAACGCAAGTTTTGAATAATAAGTTTGATGATTAATATTCGTATCACTATCATAAAGCTTTTGAAGCTCTTTTAATAAGTCATCTATTGGCTCTTTTGGTTTCATATTTATTGACCAAAACATGTTTTAGATGCTGATAAACGCTTCATAACTTTATCTTGAGCTGAAAGACCTTCTTTCAAGCTTTCAACACTATATTCAGGCAAACTTTTAAAATTTTGAAAAAGAGTTTTTAATTTATCATCACTTTCATTTTTAAGTTTTTCAATGTTTTGAGAAACTCCATATAGCAGTCCTTCAAGAAATGTTTTACCGTAAGATGATGCTGAAGACTTATCAAATATTTTTTCATAAATGATCTTAGTTGTTGTTAAATATAAATCCTGATGTGATTGAATTTTATATTGTGCTAGGCTTCTATTTTCGCTCATATAATCGTTTAAAAACTTAGAGAGACTACCTCTATAAATAGATAAGTTTTCATTAAAAGCAAAAAAACGAAGTATTATTTCCTCGTTAGCAAACCTAGTTTTAACTCCAAAGAGTTTTTTTGTTTCGTTTGATTTAGCCAGTTCTTTTAATAAAGCATTTAAAGAACCACTAAAAATACAGTTTCTAATTTCTTGATTATTTAGTTTTACACCACCAGAGTTTAATCTACGAAATATTGTAAAAAGATATTCATTATGTTGTGGTTTTGAATAATCGCATCTTATGACCGTTATAGGAATCATCACGTTTTGCACACGGTCATAAACATCTTTTGATTTTGTTTTGATAGTATGAACTGTCTTTCCTGACAATCTTTCATCTATATCATTTAATTCAGAAAGCTTCCATTCATCATTTGATAAGAAATTTATAATAGTCTGCATTCGTTGCAAACCATCAATGACTAAGCGTTTGTCTGTTTTGTAATCCAGACTTATGCACATACTTGGGATGGGCAATTGCTTTGTTAAGCTATCAATAAATCTTGTTTGGTCAGGCTTTGACCAAACAACATCTCGCTGGAAGTTAGGTTGAATATCTAGTTGCCTTGTGCCGTCAGGTTGTTCTGAATTATAAAGTCTCAAAAGGTCTGCACAAGATCTTAATTCGTTGAAAGCTACAATATCAGAAGGTGGTAAATCGTTAGAGTCAGATTCATATTGTTGATCTTCTTCAAGTTTTTTTATTTCTTTGCTTGTCATATTGAATTGCCTTTAATAATTACACTAACGATTCTGATTTTTAAATTTACTTCCTAACCGAATTAGAAGTCTTCACTTAACGACGATCACTGAATTTCATCATCAGGCGTTTTATTATCTAAATCTAGCACTGCATCAGATTCTGCATTTACATCATCAGTAACGGCATCATCTAAAGCATCACTTTCTTCCTCAGCCAAACCATCTAACCTATCTACACCAACCACTTTCTCGCCTTTATCCAAACGAATAATCGTGACTCCCTGCGCATTTCGACCCACCACAGAAATTTCCGCCACCCGCGTTCTGACCAAAATGCCGCCATCGGTAATTAGCATAATTTCATCGGTATCATTCACCAACAACGTACCAACCACTTGCCCGTTGCGTTCCGAGGTTTGAATCGCAATCACGCCTTGACCGCCGCGCCCTTGCGGATTGAATTTTTCCACCAGCGTGCGTTTGCCAAAACCATTTTCAGTAATGCTTAACACTGTGCCTTCGCTGGAAATAATCAGCGCGATGACTTTATCGCTTTCTCGCAAGCGAATCCCGCGCACACCTGCCGCAGAACGCCCCATCGAGCGCACATCGGTTTCGTTGAAACAAATCGCTTTGCCATCACTGCTGAACAACATCACATTTTGTTGTCCATCCGTCACCGCCACACCGACCAGCGTATCGCCTTCGTGTAAATCTATCGCAATTTTGCCAGTAGTGCGTTGCCGTTCAAATTCTTTCAATGGGGTTTTCTTCACAGTTCCCGCAGAAGTTGCCATGAAAATAAACTTGTCATCGCTGTATTCGCGCACCGTCAGCATGGCGTTGATTTTTTCGCCTGCTTCCAAGGGCAACAAATTAACAAACGGTTTGCCGCGCGCGCCACGACTTCCTACAGGCAATTCATAGACTTTCAGCCAATAGACTTTGCCAGCGGAGGAGAAACACAAAATCGTGTCGTGGGTGTTGGCAATAATCAGCTTATCAATAAAATCTTCTTCTTTGGTCGCGGTCGCTGATTTGCCGCGTCCGCCGCGCCGTTGCGCTTTGTAATCGGTCAACGGTTGCGATTTCACATAACCTTCATGCGACATGGTGACGACCATATCTTCTTCGGTAATTAAATCTTCGGCGGACAAGTTAGAATAATCTTGGATAATTTCCGTGCGGCGTTTGTCGCTGTATTCGGCTTTAATAAGTTCCAATTCTTCCTTAATCACTTCCATCAAACGGACATCGCTTGCCAGAATCGCCAAATAACCATCAATCAATTCCAATAATTGCTGATATTCCGCCAGTAATTTATCTTGCTCTAATCCAGTTAAACGATGCAAACGCAATTCTAAAATCGCTTGCGCTTGGATTTCAGAAAGTTTGTAACTGCCGCCATGAATGCCAAATTCCGCAGGCAAATCATCAGGACGCGAGCGGTCTGCATCGGCATTTTCTAATAACTTAGCGACTAATCCTGTATTCCAGGTTTGTGCCAACAAGCCTTCTTTTGCCTCAGCAGAAGTTTTTGAACTTTTAATCAAGGCAATCATTTCGTCAATATTCGACAGTGCGACCGCCAAACCTTCTAAGATATGCGCTCTGTCACGCGCTTTGCGCAGCAAATAAATGGTTCTGCGGGTGACAATTTCGCGGCGATGATTGATGAAAGCGACCAGAATGTCTTTTAAATTCATGCAATACGGACGACCATTGGAAATGGCGACCATATTCAAGCCGAACACGGTTTGCAGTTGCGTTTGTTTGTAGAGATTGTTCAACACGACTTCGGGAACTTCGCCGCGTTTGAGTTCAATCACCAAGCGCATTCCGTCTTTATCGGATTCATCACGAATCCCCGAAATGCCCTCCAGTTTGCCTTCTTTCACCAAATCGGCAATTTTGATTTGCAGCGTGGCTTTGTTGACTTGATACGGTAATTCGGTAGTGATAATCGCTTGTCGACCTTGTTCGCCAAATTCTTCAAAATGACAACGCGCCCGTAAATAAATTTTGCCGCGTCCTGTGCCATACGCATCATAAATACCTGATGAGCCGTTGATAAATCCTGCGGTGGGGAAATCAGGGCCCGGAATGTAGTGCATCAATTCAGGAATGGTCAGCTCAGGATTATCAATCAAAGCTAAACACGCTGAGACGACTTCTGATAAATTATGCGGCGGAATATTGGTCGCCATCCCAACAGCGATACCCGATGAGCCGTTAATCAATAACGTTGGAATGCGGGTCGGCAAAACGCTGGGTTCTGATTCAGATTCGTCATAGTTTGGAACAAAATCAACGGTTTCTTTATCAATATCAGCTAATAAATCATGCGAGATTTTTGCCAAGCGCACCTCGGTATAACGTTGCGCGGCTGGAGGATCACCATCAACGGAACCAAAGTTTCCTTGTCCGTCAATCAACACATAACGCATCGAAAAGGTTTGCGCCATTCGCACCATCGTGTCATAAATCGCCATATCGCCGTGCGGGTGATATTTCCCCATCACGTTACCGACGATACGGGCGGATTTTTTATAGGCTTTGTTCCAATCATTGCCTTCTTCGTGCATGGCATATAACACGCGGCGGTGTACAGGTTTTAAGCCATCACGAACATCTGGAAGAGCCCGACCGATGATGACGCTCATCGCATAATCAAGGTAGGATTGTTTCATCTCGTCTTCGAGATTGACGGGGATAATTTCTTTTGCGAAGTCTGACATAATTCCGTGAGCGTTATGAAAATCGAACAGTCCTTAGATTCAAGGGAATTCCTTTATTTAAACCCCCAACACGGCGTAAAAATCCTTATAACAGTGGTGGGGTAAAAGGTTTTAATAAACTCTCTAATTATACCAAATTATGGCTTGTGAATGGCAAAAAACTGAGTGTGCCTTGCAAGAGTGATTTGTAATTGAAAAAAAATGGAAGTCTGTACTTTTGATATATGTAACGCACTTTACACTCAAAACACTAAATCGTAGCTACGAAAGCGACTCAAGTATAAGTTTAAGTTGCAGAAATTTTTTAAGACGACTGGTCGTCTTGAAAAAATTTTCTGATTTTGATTTTTAATATGTAATCAAACATAGCGTTCAAAGTATGGATATTTTTTGTAGGTGCGACAAATTCGCATTGTTCGGATAAATCCAAACCTACAATTTGAAATTTAAAACGCAACCCCAACACCACCTAATCCGCAATAGCCATTCGGATTTTTTGCCAAATATTGCTGATGATACGTTTCTGCATAATAAAAAATGGGAGCGGGACAAATTTCCGTCGTAATTTCACCCAATCCCGCCGCATGTAATTTAGCTTGATAATGTGCTTTTGATGCGATTGCCGCAAGTTGTTGTTCTTGCGACTGTGTATAAATAACGGATCGGTATTGTGTGCCAACATCATTGCCTTGCCTCATGCCTTGCGTTGGATTGTGTGATTGCCAAAATAACTCCAGCAATTGTTGATAGCTGATCCTCTCAGGATCAAACACCACTTGAACTACTTCAGCGTGCCCTGTTTTTCCTGTGCATAATTCATCGTAAGTCGGATTAGGCGTATAGCCGCCTGCATAGCCCACTGCGGTATTAAAAACACCTGTTTGTTGCCAAAATTTACGTTCAGCTCCCCAAAAACATCCAAGCCCAAACCATGCTTGTTGTAACAATTCAGAAAACGGCGGTGTGATAGAATTGCCAGAGACAAAATGTTTATCTGCGTGTGGCATGGGCGTGCTGCGTCCTGTTAATGCAGATTCTGGCGAAAGAAAAATATTTTTTTGCGTGGTAGAAAACATAAGGTTGCTCCTGACAGCGATAAAGGTTGTTAGGTGCTAAGTTTATAATGTGATTGGTTATTTTAGATACAAGAAACTATGAAAGAGCAAGATTGTTTACGACGTTTTTTATTTGAAGAAGTCGGTGTGCGCGGTGAATGGGTGCGTTTGCAAGACAGCTGGCAAGCCACAAAACATCATCAAAACTTAAATTCAGCCGTAGAAAGTCAGCTAGGGCAAGCATTAGCGGCGGTGGTATTACTGTCTGCGACCATTAAATTTGAAGGAACAATGATTCTGCAAGCACAAGGTGATGGCTCATTACACAGTTTAGTCGCGCACTGTAGCCATGATCACAAAATTAGAGGCTTAGTGCGTTATAACAGCGAAGTGACGACCCACACGTTGCCTGAAATGATGGGGCAAGGACGTTTGGTGTTGACAGTGGAATCTGAAAATGCCGCGCCTTATCAAGGGGTTGTCGCATTAGAAGGAAACTCTCTGGCAGAAATGCTGCACACTTATTTTATGCAATCTGAGCAACTGCAAACGCGCTTATGGTTATTTGCAAATCAAACTCATGCAGTCGGTTTATTGTTGCAAGAACTGCCTGCGCAAGTCGGTTACGAAGCTGATTGGGAACGCATTGAAACCTTAGCCAGCACTATTACTGAAGCGGAATTACTCAATTTGGATTGCGAAGATGTGCTGTACCGATTATTTAATGAAGAACACGTTAGGATTTATCCGGCAGAAACAGTGGAATTTAGCTGTTCTTGTTCACGGGAAAAAATCTCCAATACATTACGCACCTTTGGTAAAGCAGAATTAAGTGAAATTTTGTTAGAGCGTGGCAATATTGAAGTGAATTGCGAGTTTTGCAGTGAAAAATACTATTTTAGAGAAGCAGATATTGCCGCTTTGTTTTAATCATGCCGCTTTTTCCCGACTAGCATTATTTTTTCCTAAAGTCTAACTAAATTCGATGCATTTGGGATAGAATAGACAATTTTGTTAATCGCTTTTTATTACTTCTTACTTAACGCAGGAGTAATTCATTTTTGGAGTCATTATGCGCATTATCCTTTTAGGCGGCCCAGGTTCTGGTAAAGGCACTCAAGCTCAATTTATTACCGAAAAATACAGTATCCCACAAATTTCCACTGGAGATATGTTACGCGCTGCTGTGCGTGCGGGCACTGCTTTGGGGGTAGAAGCTAAAAAAGTGATGGATGCGGGCGGCTTAGTTTCGGATGAAATTATTTTAGGATTGATTAAAGAACGCATCACGCAAGAAGATTGCAAAAATGGCTTTTTATTAGACGGTTTTCCACGCACGATTGCTCAGGCAGAAGGTTTGCAAGTGATGGAAGTAGAATTAGATAACGTGTTAGAAATTGCCGTTTCTGATGAAGAAATCATCAAACGCATGAGCGGGCGGCGTGTCCATTCAGCTTCAGGCAGAAGTTATCATGTTATTTTCAATCCACCGAAAACCGAAGGGATTGATGATGTCACGGGCGAACCGTTGATTCAACGTGATGATGATAAAGAAGAAACCGTGCGCAAACGCTTGGATGTGTATCATCAACAAACTAAACCACTTGTGGATTTTTACAGTGCAAAAGCAGCCAACGGTGCAGTGAAGTTTGCTTCTATTGCAGGTGTCGGTTCTGTGGAAGAAATTACTGCAAAAGTGTTTGCTGCATTGGTTTAACGATTGATTGTAGAGACGTAAAATTTTACGTCTCTACTGGAGAAACTTCATGTCAGCACAATTTGAGCAATCAAAATCTTTGTTAACGATGGAAGACTATCTGCTTGCAGAACAGGATGCCGAAATCAAGCATGAATATATTGATGGCGAATTATTCGCAATGGCGGGGGCAAGTGATAATCATAATAAAATTTCCACCAACCTGTTATTTGTGTTGATGACTTATATTCGAGCAAATCAGTTGCCGTGTTTTGCTTATATCAATGACATGAAAGTGAAAATCACCCATCGCAAGGCTTTTTATCCTGATGTCATGGTGGTGTGTCAGAAAGACAATGAAAATGCTTATTATAAAACGCAACCCGTTTTAATTATTGAAGTGCTTTCAAAATCTACACGGCAACGCGACAAAATGTTAAAACGGCTGTCGTATCAAAATATTCCGACTTTAGAAGAATATGTGTTGATTGAACAGGATTTTTGTGAAATCGAAGTCTTTAGAAGAAAAGAAGGTTGGCAATCAAGCTTTTATTATCAGGGTGAAAACATCACTTTTGATTCGATAGGCTTAACGGTTGCGGTGGCGGATGTGTATTATCAAGTCAATAATGAAGACATGCAGCAGTTTTTAGCCAACCCTCACGTTAAAATTGAACAGGAAATATAATGGCAGGACAAACTTTATACGATAAATTGTGGCAAGACCACGTTGTCACTACCCAAGAAGATGGCTCGGCGTTGATTTATATTGATCGGCAATTGGTGCATGAAGTGACATCGCCGCAAGCATTTGATGGTTTGCGGTTAGCAGGCAGACAACCTTGGCGACAAGCGCGAAATCTAGCGGTGGCAGACCACAATGTGCCGACGATTGATAGAGACAAAGGGATTACTGATCCGATTGCGAAATTGCAAGTGGAAACTTTGGATAAAAACTGCGCAGAATTTGGCATTACCGAATTTGATATGGGCGACGTACGGCAAGGGATTGTGCATGTCATAGGGCCCGAACAAGGCGCAACTTTACCGGGTATGACCGTTGTTTGCGGTGATTCGCACACTTCCACGCATGGCGCATCCGGCGCGTTAGCGTTTGGCATTGGCACATCGGAAGTTGAACACGCTTTAGCGACGCAATGTTTGGTGCAGAAAAAATCCAAAAACTTGCTGATAAAAGTCAACGGTCATGTATCCGCCGGCGTGACAGCAAAAGACATCGTATTAGCGATTATTGGCAAAATCGGCACCGCAGGCGGCAACGGCTATGCGATTGAGTTTGCAGGCGAAGCGATTGCTGCCTTGTCGATGGAAGGACGGATGACTGTTTGCAATATGGCGATTGAAGCCGGAGCGCGGACTGGTTTGATTGCGGTTGATGATGTGACTATTGATTATTACCGAGACCGTCCTTTTTCTCCAAATGGTGAACATTGGTTTATGGCAGAACGTGCATGGCAAAAACTGCATTCTGATGCTGATGCCAAGTTCGATAAAGTGGTTGAGTTGGATGCTGCGGATATTAAACCGCAAGTCACTTGGGGAACTTCGCCTGAATTAGTCGTTGCGGTTGATGGCTATGTACCCAACCCTGCTGATGAAAGCGATAGCATTAAACGTGACAGCATGGTTCGTGCTTTGGAATATATGGGCTTAGAAGCTGGGCAAGCGATTACCGATATTGCGATTGACAAAGTGTTTATCGGCTCTTGTACCAATTCGCGGATTGAAGATTTACGCGCGGCAGCAGAAGTGGCGAAAGGCAAAACCAAAGCGGCAAATGTGAAACAAGTGTTAATTGTGCCGGGTTCTGGTTTAGTGAAGTTGCAAGCCGAACAAGAAGGTTTGGATAAAATTTTTATCGAAGCAGGATTTGAATGGCGCGATCCGGGTTGTTCCATGTGCTTGGCAATGAATGCTGATAGGCTGGAAGTCGGTGAACGTTGTGCTTCGACTTCTAATCGCAATTTTGAAGGGCGGCAAGGTTATGGTGGTCGTACACATTTAGTCAGTCCGGCTATGGCAGCAGCAGCGGCGATTGCGGGGCGGTTTGTGGATGCAAGAAGCATATAGAATTACAGAGTAGCATAAACTTAGGATAACTAATGAGTTTTCATTTCTCAAAAACGAGCTTGCAACAACAGTTTAGTATTGCTTATGTTCATGCAATTTCTACTGTGGCAGGATATTCATTAGAAGAAATAAGACTAGATGAAGATAGTGTTGATTGTTCAATTATGCAACGAGGGGATGATAAGACATTCCCTCTCTTTGAAAGTTTAAGAGTTCAATTAAAATGCACATATGCACATCATCCAGATGGCGAATATCTGACTTATCCTTTATCTTTAAAAAACTATAATGATTTACGCAGACATTGCATGAATCCTAGGATATTGATTGTTGTACATACTCCTGAAAATTGCGAACACTGGATACAACAGAATGAAAATTCAATTACTCTAAATCATCTTGCTTATTGGGTGTCTTTAAAAGGAATGCCGGATACTTCAAATACTACAACTGTTTCAATAAAGATACCTACCTCACAAATAATAACGATTGAAACGCTTAGAAACTTAATGAATAAACTAGCAAACGGGGAGGAATTATGAAAGTTGAAATTACTGACGATAAAATATTCAATGCCTTATCTCCTAAAGATTTGCGAAGTTATTTACTATCTAAAGATTGGAAATGCGCTAAGCAAGTTGATAAAACATTTTCAATTTGGGAATTAAATGCAGAAGGACAAAAATACAGAATATGGTTGCCAGAAGATTATAATTTAGGTGATTTTTCTCATGCAATGAGTAGAACAATAAAAACATTAGCTATTGCTGAAAGTCGTTCTCAATTAGAGTTACTCGAAGATATTGATACATTGACACTTGGCGATGTTATAAGGGTAAGAACATTTGACCCGATGAATAAAACCTCTAGTTCTTTGCCTTTTGAATATGGAGTATCTGTAATTCAAAGAGCAAAAAGTTTAGTAATTGCGGGGGCTTGTGCTACTGTTGAGAAAAAAGCTCTATTTCCAGCTAGAAAATATAGCCAAGTAGCTGAATATAGTAAAACATTAAGATTAGGACAAACAGAAAGAGGAAGTTTTATTACAAAAGTTATTTCACCAATTGCAATAAAACAAAAGCAAATTGATATAGACCCCTTTGAAAGACAATCTATCATTACTATGTTAGAGGCTCTTGATGCTCTACATTATGTTGCAAATGAAACTATAAAAAGAGGTCGCTTTTACTTCGAATCTTTTGAAGAGGTAGTTTCTCAAGGTGTGAGTGCTTTGCTATGTGATGCTGTTACAGGTGAATTAAATGAACAAGGCTACCAACAAACAGAAATAAATGTTTCATGGTTTTATAATGAATTGATTAATAAACCTTCAACAAAAACACATTTATTATTTGATAGTAACATGATGCCTTATATTAAAGAGGCATCAAATAAGTTTTACGAAAGAAACCCAGAAGATTTCTTTGCAGAAGGTTATATTATTGCTTTACACAGGGAAAAACAAGAAGGTGATGGTGTTATTACTATCTTAAATTTTGATGACTTTGGTAAAAAAAGAAAAATAAAAATAAAACTCCATGAGCAAGATTACAATACTGCTATTAATGCTCATAAAGATGGATTACCTATAGAGTGTAAAGGAAGTATCGAAAAAGAAGGTAGGTCTTCTATTATTGATTATCCTGATAACTTTCATGTTGTATCCGAATAGCTAAGCATATTATAAAAACTTTAAAGCTAAATTGAGATTGAAATATAAAAACAGTCTTTAATTGACAGAAATTGTAAATCTATAAAACCACTATTTTTTAATATAAATAAAATGCGAGCTTTTACTACCTTAACCTCAAAAGTTGTGCCTTTAGACAGAGCCAACGTTGATACCGATGCCATTATTCCCAAACAATTTTTAAAATCCATTCGTCGCGTTGGATTTGGCGTATTTTTATTTGACGAATGGCGTTATTTAGATCGCGGCGAACCGGAAATGGATTGCACGAATCGCCCGTTAAACAAAGATTTCGTCTTGAATCAAGCACAATATAAAGGTGCGGAAATTTTATTAACCCGCGAAAATTTTGGCTGTGGCTCTTCACGCGAACACGCGCCTTGGGCTTTAGAAGATTATGGCTTCCGAGCGATTATTGCACCGAGTTTTGCCGATATTTTCTACAATAACTGTTTCAAAAATGGCTTATTGCCAATTGTATTAAGTGCTGATGTAGTTGATTCGCTGTTCAAACAAATCGCTGATGGTTATCAATTGACGATTGATTTAGCCGCGCAAACCATCACTACACCAGACGGTTTAGCGATAGCGTTTGCGATAGATGCCAATAGAAAACATCGTTTATTAAACGGCTTAGATGATATTGCCTTAACTTTGCAAGAAGCCGATACAATTAAAGCGTATGAAACTGAGCGAGCAAAACGTGCACCTTGGTTATTTGTTTAATGAATCATAACCGCACTATATTTCAGACGATTTGCTTTTTTGTTTAGAAGAGTTGCTAAAAAGGAGATGATTATGAATAACGTAAATGTTTTTGATGTGGCTACATATATACTTGATAAAAAAGGCACAATGTCAGCAATGAAACTGCAAAAACTTGTTTATTACTGTCAAGCCTGGTCATTAGTATGGGATGACAAGCCTATTTTTAATAGCCAAATTGAAGCTTGGTCAAATGGTCCTGTTTGTAGGGATTTATATGATAAACATAGAGGTCAATTCCAAGTTCAAGCAGACAATTTTGCTGAATTTGCTAAAGGCAAACTAAACAAAGACCAAAAAGAGACAATTGAAGTTGTATTAAAAGCTTATGGAGATAAATCAGCACAATGGTTAAGCGATCAGACTCATTCAGAAGCTCCTTGGATAGAGGCAAGAAAAGGTTTAGGTGATTTAGAACGAGGTTTTAATGAAATAACGCTTAATTCTATGATGGAATATTATAGTTCATTAACATGAGTAAAAATAAGAAAGTAGCTAAAAGTGCAGTCAATAAACCTGACACAAAAACGGTAAGAACTGTAGAAAAAACAACAGATGACAAACCTGTTTGGCGTTTTTCTACAACGGATAAAGGCGGTATATTTAAATGGCCTAAAGGTCAAAATGAAGAACTGACTATAATCAGCAAATTACATGATTTTGACAGCATGAGTTGGAATGAAATTACTGGAAAACAGCATCATTCATTGTCGGATACGGGCAGGTTATCCAAAGAAGCTATAGATAGACTCACAGAATTAGCTTTAGATGATGAGGCAGAAAACTTGTTTTCGTTTCATTTAGGAGGAAAACCAAGATTTATTGCTATCAAACATGGAAATATAGCAAAACTGTTTTGGTATGACCCAGAACACAGAGTATCTCCATCATTAAAGAAACATACATAATTGGTAGTTAAAGCAGAACCGAACGGACAAAACGTGCGCCTTGGTTGTTTGCGGCATAAGATTTTAAATAGAAGGTTTTGAATAAATGACAAAAAAAATTGCAGTATTAGCAGGCGACGGTATCGGCCCTGAAATAATGGCGGAAGCGATTAAAGTTTTAAACGTTTTGAATAGCCAAATGAATTTAGGTTTGGAATTTGAAAACGGACTCATCGGCGGCGCGGCTTATGATGTGTATGAAACCCCGTTTCCACAACAAACCATTGATTTAGTGAAAAGCGCGGACGCGATTTTACTCGGCGCAGTCGGTGGCAAAAAATGGGAATCATTGGATATTTCCGTGCGCCCAGAAAAAGGCTTATTAGGATTGCGTTCGGTTTTGGGATTGTTTTCCAATTTGCGTCCAGCGATTTTATATCCACAATTAGCCGATGCTTCCAGTTTAAAACCTGAATTGGTTTCTGGTTTAGATTTAATGATTGTGCGCGAATTAACCGGCGGGATTTATTTTGGTCAGCCACGCGGAATTCGGATTTTAGAAAACGGCGAGCGGCAAGGCTTTAACACCGCCGTTTATAGCGAGTCAGAAATTCGTCGTATCGGACGTTCGGCTTTTAAAATTGCGCAAAAACGTAATAAAAAACTCTGCTCAGTGGATAAAGCCAATGTTTTGGAATGCACTGAATTGTGGCGTGAAGTAATGACCGACCTCAATAAAGAATATCCTGATGTTCAGCTATCGCACATGTATGTTGATAACGCCGCCATGCAATTAGTGCGCGCGCCAAAACAGTTTGATGTGATGGTCACTTCAAATTTATTTGGTGATGTGTTATCGGATGCTGCGGCAATGCTGACGGGTTCGATTGGGATGCTGCCTTCTGCGTCACTGGATGCAAATGGCAAAGGCATGTATGAACCGATTCATGGTTCTGCGCCGGATATTGCTGGCAAGGGAATTGCTAATCCAATAGCAACAATTCTTTCCGCTGCCATGATGTTACGTTATACCTTTAATTTAACCGAAGCAGCAGAGCGGATTGAAGCTGCTGTGAATAGTGCGTTGGATGCCAATGTGCGTACCGCCGATATTTTTTCCGAAGGCATGACTAAAGTCAGCACTTCACAAATGGGTGATGCAGTGGTTGCTGCGTTACAGACTGGAGCAGTTGTATGAGTAAAACTTACGATGTCGCCGTAGTTGGCGCAACGGGCGCAGTGGGCGAAGCCATGCTGTCAATTTTGGAAGAACGTAATTTTCCTGTTGGAAAAGTTTACGCACTGGCGAGCAGTCGTTCAGTTGGCAAACGCCTAACTTTCAAAGGCGCAACTTTAAAAGTGGAAGATTTAGAAACATTTGATTTTTCTAAAGCGCAAATTGGGTTGTTTTCACCCGGAGCTTCTGTTTCAGAAATATATGCACCTAAAGCCGCTGCTGCTGGCTGTATTGTGATCGACAATACTTCACAGTTTCGCTATGACGATGATATTCCGTTAGTCGTGCCAGAAGTGAATCCTGAGAAAATCGCTGATTATAAAAATCGTGGCATTATTGCTAATCCAAATTGCTCTACAATTCAAATGTTAGTGGCATTAAAACCAATTTACGATGCAGTGGGCATAGAACGAATTAATGTTTGCACTTATCAAGCCGTTTCTGGTACAGGCAAAGAAGCGATTGAAGAATTAGCCACGCAAACCATGAATTTGTTAAATATGAAACCGATTAAAGCGGAAGTGTATCCAAAGCAAATCGCCTTTAACGTGTTGCCACAAATTGATGTGTTTATGGAAAATGGTTACACCAAAGAAGAAATGAAAATGGTGTGGGAAACCCAAAAAATCATGGGCGATGCTAATATTAAAGTAAATGCAACTGCCGTGCGTGTGCCGGTTTTCTTTGGACATTCTGAAGCAGTGCATATTGAAACTAGAGATAAAATTACGGCAGAACAGGTGCGAGATTTACTACGCAATGCACCTGGAGTGCAGTTAATGGACGAGCGCGTCAACGGCAGCTACCCCACAGCTGTCACAGAATCCGCAGGGCAAGATGCCACGTTTGTCGGCAGAATTCGCGAAGATATTTCTCACCCAAAAGGAATTGATTTATGGGTTGTTGCTGATAATGTGCGTAAAGGTGCTGCATTAAACAGCGTTCAAATTGCAGAAGAACTGGTAAAAAATTACATCTAGTCTAAGATTAGTGAGTATATTTGACTATGCACGGTACGAGACTGTGGTAACAATTTTGAAGGAGAGCAAAGTGCGCAATTTAACTAAAGCTTTAGCGGCTGTATCACTACTGGTTCCTGCCAGTGGTCATTCGTTAGGGATTGGCGATATTAAATTGCATTCTGCCCTTAATCAGAACTTAAAGGCAGAAATTGCTTTGGTCGTTTCGGGAAATGAAGATGCGTCTGACATAAAAGTCAGACTTGCAGCACCTGAAGTTTTTGACGCACAGGGTGTGCCATGGAGTTATTTTCTTTCCAAAATAAAGTTTAAACCTGAAGTGAAAGCAAATGGCTCAGTGGTTATTAAATTAACGTCAACAGAAGTTCTAAAAGAGCCGTTTTTAGATTTACTTCTTGAGGTGACTTGGCCTAATGGCAGACTTGTCCGCGAGTTTACTGTTTTGGTTGATCCTCCTTCGAGTTACCCTCAATCTACAGCCTCTTCTTACAAAAAAAGCAGCCGTTCTACTGCCTCAGAAGAAAAAACTGTTTCTACAAAAAAAGTAATTGAGCCTGTTGTCACTAAGCACGTTGAAGCCAAAGAAGAAGCTGTAAAAGCAGCTGTTGCTGTGCCTGCTGTTAAAGCAACAACAGAAATTGTAAATGCAAACACTACAATTGAAAAAACATCGCCAGCAGCCAAAATAGATGCGTTAAGAATAGAGCCTGCCAAAACAACGGTTATTGCAGAAGAAAAACAGCTTACAGTCGTTGCAAAACCGATTGCTCTGGAAAAAACTAAAGTCGCATCTGCCGCTGTAGATTCTGTTATAGATAAAGATGGAGCTGTTAAAGCGCAAGATCGGATCGTAAGTACTACAAAAACAACCAAAGAAACCACCGCTGCCAAAAAACCAGCAAAAGTTCACACTGACACTGTTGCACAAAAGAAAGCTCCACAAAATCTAGCCGTTTCTGCTGCCTCAGAAAAACCTAAAACAGTCGTTGCTGAAGTCAAAAAAGAAGCTCCTGTTGAAATCAAGAAAGAAGCACCTGCTGAAGTTAAAAAAGAAACTGATAAAGATGGTGATAGTGCCGTAAAAGTAGCAGCATCTACACCTGCTGATTCTATAAAAATTACTAAAGAGTATGGGCCTACTAAAAAGAAAATAAATCTTTATCGAATTGCCAAAGAAGTAAATGCTGATTCAGATATTTCTGTTGAGCAAATGATGTTAGCCATCTACAAAGCAAATCCAGAGGCTTTTTACGATGACAATATGGATTCTTTGCGGGCAGATCAGGTATTAAAAATTCCTTCTAAAGAATCTATTCTCAAAACAGAATCGAGTGAACCCAGCAAAAATGCGGCTATAGCAAAACCGCACAAAACTTGGAAAAAAGTTACATCGACTCCTAAAAAAGAATTTGAGAAAACCGCAAAAAAACAATTCCGAGCAAAAAGAGCAGCAACTAAGCTTACTTTAAGGCCGCCACATGAACATAAAATTGCGAAAACTTATGAGGCATCTCCTATCTCTGCTGAAGCAAAACTAGCAGAACAAGAAAGTGCTAATAAACTAAGCGATGCGAATCAAGACTTGCAGATTCAATTAAAGAAAATGCAAGACCAAATAGCCACTATGAAAGAAATATTGGCTTTAAAAGATAAACAATTAGCAGCTCTCGAAAAAAGCTTAAAAGCTAAAACGAGTGACTCTGAAAAAACAAAAACAACAAAAGATGAAGCGTTATTAAAAACTCAAAAAGAAACAGACGCAAAAGTTGCGCAATTAAAAGCAAAATCTGATGCTGAAACAGCGAAAGCGGATGCTGAGCAAAAATCAAAAGCAGAGGCAGATGCTAAAGCCGCCGCAGATTTAAAAGCTAAAACGGATGCTGAATTAAAAGCAAAAGCAGACGCAGAAGCCGCTAAAGGAAAATCCGCAGCTGAGTTAAAAGCAAAAACAGAAACGGATGCTAAAGCCAAAACCACAGCAGAATTAAAAGCTAAAACGGATGCTGAATTAAAAGCAAAGGCAGACTCAGAAGCCGCTAAAGGAAAAACTGCAGCTGAGTTAAAAGCGAAAGCAGAAGCGGACGCAAAGGCTAAAACCGAAGCTGAGGCAAAACTTAAAGCTGCTGCGGATTTAAAAGCAAAAGCTGAAGCCGAAGCAAAACTTAAAGCTGAAACAGATTTAAAAGCAAAATCTGAAGCCGAAGCAAAACTTAAAGCAGCCGCAGATTTAAAAGCAAAAGCTGAGGCTGAAGCAAAACTCAAAGCTGCGGCAGATTTAAAAGCAAAAGCGGAAGCCGAAGCAAAACTTAAAGCTGCGGCAGATTTAAAAGCAAAAGAAGATGCCGTCTTAAAAGCAAAGGCTGAAGCAGATGCAGCTAAAGCTACTGCTGACTTAAAAGCGAGAGCAGCAACAACACCTCAAGTCTCTGGACCTCCTCCTGCTGCGATGGCTGCTCATGTTGCACCTCGTAAACCTAGGGTTATTGCTCCTGAGCCTATTGCTGTTGAAGAAGACTTGCTTTCAGACCCCTATACTTTGGCTGTTGCGAGTGGTGGCGTTTTTGCTGTTGGATTGTTAGGCTGGTTATTTTGGCGCAAACGTAAAGTTGAAAAGTCAACTGAAGTAGAAAGCATGTTCTCTGAAAACAGTGAAATTAATCTGCCAGAAGATGAAGATGAATTCTCTGTTGCTGGAATAGACGACAATTCGTCTTTTATGTTTGGTGGTGAAAGTTCATTTTTAAGTGATGACAACGATTTTGATGCGTTTGAAGTTGACCAAGATGAAGTCGATCCTATCTCTGAAGCCGATGTTTATTTAGCTTATGGACGTTATCAGCAAGCTGAAGAGTTAATTCGTCAAGCAATTGTTGATTTACCAGATCGCGATGAATGTAAATTTAAATTATTAGAAATCTTTTGTGTAAATGGCAATGCGAAAGGCTTTGAAGAGTATGTGCGTGAATTAGCGGATGCAGGAAAAAGGTCGAATCGCTCTTTCTGGTCAAAAGTGGCAGAAATGGGACATGAAATTATTCCAAACTCGCCCTTGTTAATTGTTCCAGATGAAGATGAAAATACAGCCGAAAGCCAAGGTATTAATGACGCTGAAGTAGAAGAATTAAAACAAATCGCTGATAACAACTTCGATGAAGATTTGTCTACTTTTGATAACACGGAAGAATCTGAAAACAAAAAAGCAACTTTTCAAACAGATGATATAGACACAAAAGCTACCTTGGAAAAAAATGTAGCAGATGATAATGGTGTTGATTTATCCATGTTTGACCCAGAACCACCTAAAGCAGTTCCTGTAAAAGAACCAGAGCCTCCTGCGAATAATATGGATTTTGATTTATCCATGTTTGACGAAGAACCAGCTACTGAAACTGTTGCCGAAAAAGAAGTAGAAGTTCCTGCAAACAATGTGGACTTTGATGTATCCATGTTTGACAAAGAACCTGCTGCTGAAACTGTTGTCAAAAAAGAAGTGGAAGCTCCTACAAACAATGTTGATTTTGATTTATCCATGTTTGACGAAGATCCGGCTGCTGAAACGGACAACTCAAATAATGCAGAAGCTCCTGAAGACAATGTCGATTTTGATTGTTCCATGTGTGACGAAGAACCGGCTGCTGAAACGGACAACTCAAATAATGCAGCACAAGAATTTGATTTATCCGTATTTGATACTGAATCTTCTAGCAAGGGAGAAATAGAAACGACAACAGAAGAATTTGATTTATCTGCTTTTGATACTGAACCTTCAGCGAATGCAGAACCAGAAGAAGCCGAGTTTGACTTGTCTGCATTTGACGCAGAGCCTGCAAACACAACAAAAGCAGCAGTAGAAGAGTTTGATTTGTCTGCATTTGATGAAACTTCCTCAACGAACGCAGAAGCAGAAGTCGAGTTTGACTTGTCTGCATTTGACGATGCAGACTCTTCCACAAGTAATGCAGAGCCAGAAGAGGTAGAGTTTGATTTATCTGCTTTTAATGCTGAATTTGGCTTACCGTCAGAATCTGAAAAGCCGCATGATGCAGGCGAAGACATTGTGTTTGATTTATCAGCTTTTGACAGCACTGACACAGATAACATCAATGATTTAGATACTCCAAGTAAAACCTTTGAATTTAATGTCGGAGGCTCTGCTCAAGATAGCGAATTTGCTGATTTAGATAATATGGATGTTTTGGAAACCAAATTAGATTTAGCAATGGCTTTTATTGATATGGGTGATTTAGAGGCTGCAAGGGCTATGGCTGAAAAGGTGCTAAAAGAAGGAACTAATGAGCAAAAAGTAGTCGCTCAAGGAATTCTCGATAGCTTATCGTAGCACTCCTTGCTCGTATAATACTGAATACAGTAGAAATAAAACATAGCAACATAGCAACATTGCAATGCAAAGTCTGTATAAGTAAAACAGAAAAACCGCCCTTAGGAAATCTTAAGCGCGGTTTTTTTATATTGTTTTTTCAATGAGCAAACTAGAATAGCTCGTCCTTAGTTCACTTTTAGACATCAACCATGAAAAACCAAAGAATTAAAAACATCGCATTATGTCTTTTACTGTCCCCATCTGTATTAGCCGCTGCGCCATCTCAATCGAGCACTCAACCTCAGCAGGTGCAAACTGATACAAAAACAGCGTATCAACAAATGCTAAATTTAATGAAGCAAAATAAGCTTGCTGAAGCAAAAATACTAGCGAGCAAACTAATTGCACAAGATGATAAAGCGATTGGAGCTTATCTAATCTTAGCTGACGTTGCCAATAAGCAAAAAGACTTAAAAGAAATGGAGCGAATTTTAGTATTGGCTCTACAAAAGGCAAAAGGTTCTGAACAAGCAGAAGTAGAAGTTTTTAAAATCTTAGGGCAAGTTTATGCAGCGACTAAACAAGCCGCTAAAATTCTTCCTTTAGCTGAGGAGATTAGTCAACGTTATCCAAATAATAGTTTAGCCATTAGTTTATTAGCAGAAACACAGATTTTAAACAACAACAAATCCGCCGCAGAAAAAGCCTTAGCAGCACAAATTGCTCAAAACCCAAAAGAAGTTGGCAATCGACTCTTTTTAGCAAAACTATTGATGGAGCAAACCGATAAACAAGAAGATGTGATGAAATTATTAAATGAAGCAGCAGAGTTATCACCTGATAATCCCGATGCCCTGACTACCAAAGCCGCTTATTTAATTAAATTGAAAAACAATACCGAGGCGATGGAGCTGGCTGAAAAAATAGATAAACAATTTCCAAATTTAATCACCGGTAAATTGTTAAAAGGCGATATTTATTTATCTGAGCAAAAACGTGATGAGGCCATTGAAGTTTATCGGCAAATTTACAAAGCACAACCGAATGAAAGAGTCTTGTTTGCTTTAGTTGATTTAATGATCGCTCAAAAACAGCTTTCAGAGGCCCTCGTTTTGCTGGAACAAGAAAGTGCAAAAACGCCTAAAAGTTTGGCAATTCATCTGAAAGTAGCCAATTTATACATCCAAAAAAATGATCTTAAACTGGCAGAACAACATTATAAAGCGATGTTAGCGATTGATGCTGACAATATTATTGCTTTGAATAACTTGGCAATTTTGTATGTAAAAAGCAAAAATCCACAGGCAGTAGCACTTGCAAAAAAAGCGTATTTGAAAGCTCCTAATGAACCTACAATTGCTGATACTTATGGTTATATTTTAGTCAAGCAAGGCAATGCCAAAGAAGGTTTAGTCGTTTTAGAAAAAGCAGCAGCAGTCGTGCCTAAAGCAGGAGATATTCAGTTTCATTTAGCTGATGGCTATGCAAAAACTGGCAATAAGAAAAAGGCGATTGAAATATTGGAAGGACTGGCAAAATCTGAACAGAACTTTTCAGAAAAAGAATCTGCAAAAAATTTATTAATTGAATTAAAGCGTTAATTTATTGCTTTCCTTCCCACGCAGTAGAGCATGGGAAGGAAAAGTTTTTAGCTTATTTAGATTTAGGGAGTTTTTCTAACTTTTCAGAAGCCGCTTTCAAAACTTGGCTGGTAGCATTAAAAGACTTTTCAGTCTCAGTGAAGCCATCCACTGCTTGTTTAAATTCTTTTTTATTTGGTTCTTTTTTATTCGATGAATCTAACGTAACAGTGACTTTCTTTTTGTCACTTGTCTCATCTGTATCTAAAGACTCTTCAAGCAAATCAGATTTTCCATCTGTAATCAAATGGTTACGCCGTTGTAAAAATCCTTCTCTGGTAAAAACATAAGGATCTAAAGCCGCTTCATCAACGATTTTTATAGAGCTATCGGCATTGGCGCGTTCATTCAATAACGCTAACATCTGAATGGGTTTTCCGACATAGCTTGCAGGATTTGCTGCGACATCAAGAATACCGCCAGGAATACCACGACCTGTTGTTGGCCCTAACACAGGCAAAACCAAATAAGGCCCTTGTGGAATGCCCCACGTTGCAAAGGTTTGATCAAAATCTTCTTCATGTTTGACTAAGCCTGCATCCGTTGCAATATCAAACAAACCGCCTAAGCCAATTGAGCTATTTAACAGAAAGCGTCCAAAATCTTCGCCACCTTGCATAAATTTAGCTTGCATGAGGTCATTCAAAACCACATTAACGTCTTTTAAATTGCTAAAAAAATTGCCAATACCTGTTTGCACAAAGCTTGGCGTAACCCAAGAATAAGCGTCAACAATAGGGTTTGCAACGTAATCATCAAGTGCTTTGTTAAAGCTGAACATGTTACGATTGAAATCTTCATAAGGATCAACTTCACTGGTTTTAGCAGTTCCGCTGGTTGCTGTCGTTCCTGTTGTGGCACATCCTGTTAAAAACAACGCAGTTGAGCAGCATAAGATCGAGCATACCTTTAGGAATTTATTTTTTTTTGCTGTGTAATACATCTGTGTAACCTAAAAACTATTGTTTCGAGTAATTATCAATTTTCTCATTAATTTTGGTAATCAAAGCCTCAAACCCGTCACGCTCTAAAATGCTGGTATATTCTGACCTTTTTAAAGCTAAATCACTGACCCCGTTGGCAATAATATTGATAATCCGCCAGCTTTCGCCTTTTTTCTTCAACATATAGTCAAACTTAACATCTTTGTCGCCGGGTATTAATAAATAAGCGTGAATAACAGCTCCACCACGCATAGTTTCTTCTTCAGAGGCAAATTTAAAGGATTCGCCAGAAAAACTTTTAAAGTTATATGCGTATGACGCGATGCTCAACTGACTAAAAACATCAACAAGTTTTTGTTGTTGTTCCTCGGATAGTTTTGCCCATTCTTTGCCTACCACAACTCGGGCGATTTTAGTTAAATCGTGACTTTTGGCAATTGCGACGCTCAGTTTATCATAACGCCCTTTAAAACCTAATTCTTTACCTTGTTTCATTACAGAGATAAGCTCTGTTTGAAAACTTTCGACCACTTGTTTAGCAGTTTCTTCTTGTGCATGGGCATTGCTAAAGCAGATACTCAATAAAAACAAACAAACAAAAGTGGCTATGCTTTTATTTTTTAAGATATGAAACATCAAAAACCTCTGAATAACACTGTGTATATTGTTAGGGCTCTTACACAGAGTGTGCAGGGCGATTAAGTTAAGATTTTATCTTTTTTTCAACAAGATAATCGTAATGCTAATAGGTTTTTCCCTTTGCATTTCTAAACTAAAACTTGCTGAAAATTTTTTTTAAATGAGCTTAAAAGAGTCTTTTTTGAGGTAGGCAAAAAAACTTGCCTACCCTAGGAGATAACTTAATTTAATGCCAATCACACCGGTGTGAGATTGATTGAGAAAAAGCAGATTACAGTTCCGTTCTCACTGGAATATCCGTTAAAGCAGAATATTTTTGTTCCGGTTGCGGCTGTGCTGTTTGTACTTCTACCATTGAACCTTCCGTTTTTGGGCCGCGTAAAGAAACTAATAAACCTTTTAAAGGATGCTTCAACATATCTTCAACCGCTGTTGCTTCGTATCCGCAATGCGCCATACAGTTTGCGCATTTAGGGTTGTTGACTGTGCCGTATTTGTCCCAAGGCGTTGAATCAAGCAACTCTTGAAAAGTTGCCGCATTACCTTCATCAGCTAATAAATAACAAGGTTTTTGCCAGCCAAACACGTTACGAGTTGGATTGCCCCAAGGCGTACAATCGTAAGCTTGATTACCCGCTAAAAAATCCAGATATAAAGAAGAATGATTTAATTTCCATTTGCGATTTTTACCAATTTTAAAAATGCCTCGGAACAAATCTTTTACGTCGCGGCTTTTTATGAACACATCTTGATTTGGTGCATGTTCATAACTAAATCCGGGCGCAATTGTAATACCTTCAACGCCTAGCTCCATTGCGTAATCAAGAAACTCAGAGACTTCTTTTGCATCTTCGCCTTGGAATAAAGTGCAGTTAATATTCACTCTAAAACCTTTGCCTAATGCCAATTTAATCGCATCAACAGCAATATCAAAAACACCTTCTTGGCATACTGACGTATCGTGGCGATCTTTCAAACCATCTAAATGAATTGAAAACGTTAAATAAGGCGATGGTTTGTAATCATCAATGCGTTTTTTGAGCAATAAAGCATTAGTACACAAATAAACGAATTTTTTTCTGGCAATAATGCCTTCCACAATCTGCGGCATTTCTTTATGAATCAGCGGCTCGCCTCCTGGAATAGACACCATCGGAGCACCACATTCATCAACTGCTGCCAAGCATTCTTCAACAGATAGGCGTTTATTTAAAATTTCATCAGGATAATCAATTTTGCCACACCCTGCGCAAGCAAGATTACACTTAAACAAAGGCTCTAACATTAAAACTAAGGGATAACGCTTAACCCCTTTTAGTTTTTGTTTAATTAAATAACTAGCTACACTCAACTGCTGACGTAACGGAACACTCACTGGACAATCCTCCAAACCTAAAAAACTTATCAAATAAAAATTTTATATACCAATGCTAGCTTTTTTGTGTTGTTCAGTAACAACAAAATATGAAATTCACTACAAAACAACAACTTGCTTGTTTATGCCTGTTTATCCTAATCACACAAAAATAATGATACTTGTAATACAATAACTTACATGCGTATTAGCATACTCTCTTTTTAAAGTTGACTCCAGTTATTCATGTTGTATTCTCGCAAACTCTTCTTAATCTCTTGCTTTTTTAGCTGTTAATACACAACAAAAACAACAACGGTATTGTTTGCTAAAGCAAGTCATATTTTTAATATTTACCCGCAAAGAAATCGCAAAACCCTTATTAAATATAAAGCCTGCTAAGCCGTTTAAAAAAAACTAAAGATTTTTGAACGACTTTTTATCAAGACACGAATAAGCTTTTTGCATTTTTCGCAATAAAACAACATCTCTTTGCAAAATACCAACAAACAGTCTATTATTAACCCTATTAGAACTCCGTGCTTGCCTTTGTAAGTCGCGATTTCGCCACATATTGAAGATCGTTTTTTGTAAATTCCTAACGCTCACATACCATGACAGAATCACCGATTTCCATTACTAATCCAGAATCGCTCGTTAATCTGCCTGATAACGAATTGCAAGCTATTCTGCTTGAGGGTGTTTCTCGCACGTTTGCATTAACTATTCCTCAATTGCCACCCGCACTGTTTCCAGCCGTTGCCAATGCTTATTTACTGTGTCGAATTGTGGATACTGTAGAAGATGAAGTTTCGCTGTCTGCTGAACAAAAAAAGTTTTTTTGTAGTGCATTTATTGATGTTGTAAAAACCGGTCAATTAGCGCAAGACTTTAGCGAACAACTTGCCCCGTTGTTGTCAGACCAAACGATTCCAGCAGAACACACGTTGATTAAATTGACTCCACGAGTCATCGCTATTACGCATACTTTAGATAAAGCACAAATTGCCGCGTTAGCCGAGTGCGTGGAAGTGATGGCAAAAGGAATGCCAGTCTTTCAGGCGTTGGATTTACATGCAGGTCTTAACACCATGGCAGACATGGATAACTATTGTTATTACGTTGCAGGTTGTGTAGGTGAAATGCTAGCGAAATTGTTCTGTCATTATTCGCCAGAAATTGCCGTGCATAAAGATGAGTTGCTCACACTCTCGGTTTCTTTTGGACAAGGCTTGCAAATGACCAATATTCTCAAAGATATTTGGGATGATGCGCAGCGCGGAGTGAGCTGGTTGCCACAAGATATTTTTACCGAAACAGGGTTTGAGCTGAAAAACTTAACCCCAGAAACAGATTCTGAAGAATTTCGCCAAGGCTTAACTCATCTAGTGAGCATTGCGCATCAACACTTAGAAAACGCCTTACGTTATACCTTGCTGATTCCAAGCCACGAAACCGGCATCCGTAATTTTTGCCTGTGGGCTTTAGGAATGGCGGTTTTAACCCTGAAAAAAATCAAACAAAACTTAAGTTTTAACCAATCTGCCCAAGTCAAAATTACCCGCAACAGTGTCAAAGCTACAATCCTAACAACAAAAATCACTGTGCGGAGTGACTTTTTATTATCTTTGATTTTTAAGCAAGTAAGTCAAGAACTCAAAACCCCAGATTGGCAATACTCTCTTTCTCCCTTTAAACCTACATTAGAATAATAAGGATTCATCATGTTTACCGAAACAGATACTCAGATGAATATGAGTCAAGCGCACAGCAGCGCAACCACTATCCGCAGCAAATCATTTAATCTTGATAAAGCCATTGCGAAAGCGCAAGACCATTTATTAAATCTGCAACAAGCCGAAGGCTATTGGCTATTTGAGCTGGAAGCCGATTGCACCATCCCGTCTGAATACATCATGATGATGCACTATTTGGCAGAGATTGATTTAGCATTGCAAGAAAAAATTGCCAACTATTTACGCCGCAATCAATCAGCAGACGGCAGTTATCCGTTATTCACTGGCGGTGAAGGTGATTTAAGCTGTAGCGTGAAAGTGTATTACGCCCTGAAAATGGCAGGCGATGATATTAACGCCCCACACATGGCAAAATTGCGTGATTACATTTTAAGTCAAGGTGGCGCGGCAAAAGCCAACGTATTCACCCGCATTGCGCTGGCGATTTTTGAACAATTACCTTGGCGCGGCGTGCCGTATATTCCAGTGGAAATTATGTTGTTTCCCAAATGGTTTCCGTTCCATTTGGACAAAGTTTCTTATTGGTCACGAACGGTGATGGTACCGCTGTTTATTCTTTGCACGTTAAAAGCGAAAGCGAAAAATCCTCACAAGGTCGATGTGTTAGAGCTGTTTATTATTCATCCTGACCAAGAAAAACATTATTTCCCTGAGCGCACGCTATTAAATAAATGCTTTTTAGCGTTGGATAAAATTGGTTTAGCAACGCGTCCTTTGATTCCAGACAGTATGCACCAACGCGCGATTGAAAAAGCGAAAGCTTGGATTATTGAGCGTTTAAATGGCGAAGATGGTTTAGGGGCGATTTTTCCAGCGATGGTTTATGCCTATGAAGCTTTATTATTATTAGGTGATTCGATAGACGCGCCGCATGTGGTCACAGCTCGCAAAGCCATTGATAAACTGTTGGTAATTAAAGACGAGGAAGCTTATTGTCAACCTTGTTTATCGCCAGTTTGGGACACTGCATTGACGGTTTTGGCATTGCAAGAAGCGGATAAAATCGGCAATCGTCCAAGCTTGACGCGTGCTTATGACTGGTTAAAAGCCAATCAATTGTCTGACGAACCCGGCGATTGGCAAGTGCATCGCCCAGGGCTTGAAGGTGGCGGTTGGGCGTTCCAATTTGCCAATCCACATTATCCTGATGTGGACGACACGGCGGTGGTGGCGTTTGCGATGGCAGAATCGGGCATTGATGGTTTAGATGAATCTATTCACCGTGCCACGCGCTGGATTGTCGGAATGCAAGCTTCCAACGGTGGTTATGGCGCATTCGACCCTGACAACACTTATTATTATTTAAACGAAATTCCGTTTGCAGATCACGGTGCGTTATTAGATCCACCAACGGTTGACGTGAGTGTGCGTTGTGCAATGTTAATGGCACGAGTGGCAAAAGACCATGACGAATATTTACCCGCGTTAAAACACACGATTGAATATGTGCGTTCTGAGCAGGAAGAAAATGGCTCTTGGTTTGGACGTTGGGGCACTAATTATGTTTATGGCACTTGGTCAGTGTTATTAGGATTGGAACAAACCGACATTCCTAAAACCGATCCATTGTATGCAAAAGCGGCAAACTGGCTGAAAAGTGTCCAAAACACTGATGGCGGTTGGGGTGAAGATAACAGAAGTTATTATGAAGAAGATTTCAGTAATCATTATCAAACCAGCACCGCGTTTCAAACTGCTTGGGCTGTGATTGCTTTATGCGTGGCTGGTGAAGCGCATAGCGCGGAAGTGAAAGCTGGCGTTGACTATTTGCTGCGTAAACAACAAGCCGACGGCGTTTGGAATGATCCGTCTTACACCGCACCCGGTTTTCCAAAAGTGTTTTATTTGAAATATCACGGTTACGATAAGTTTTTCCCACTGTGGGCACTCGCACGTTATCGCAATGAATTAGCGAAAAAATAACGTTCACACACCATTATTTCTCCTTAAAAAACCGTCTGTTGTTTTTGCAATAGGCGGTTTTTGTTTTATGATGAGGCTCAAATTGACTTCATTACGAATCTGAATCATGCAACCAAAATCAAACATTCACTATCTCAGCGTAGAAGACTATTTGCTGCTTGAAGATGCAGCAAAGGAAAGAAGCGAATATTGCAACGGAGAAATTTTCACTATGGCAGGCGGCTCAATTAATCATAATCAAATTTCAGGAAATGTTTATGTTGAATTAAATAGTGCATTAAAAAAACAAAATTACCGTGTTTATATGGCGGACGTTAAATTATGGATTCCGCAATGCAATAGTTTTAAATATCCCGATGTGATGATTATTGAAGGACAGCCGCAGTATTATGAAAATCGCAAAGATATTCTTTTAAACCCGTTGGTGATTATTGAGGTTTTATCCAATTCAACCAAAGATTATGATCGCGGCGATAAATTTCAACAATATCGAACCTTAGAAAGTTTGCAGCATTATATTTTGATTAATCAAGACAATATTCAGGTGGAGCATTTTAAAAAAATTGCGCCGTTTGAATGGTTATTGACCGAACTCAATCAAATCGAAGCGACTTTAAAATTAACAAATCCTGATCTAACTTTAGCGTTAAGCGATATTTACGATCGGGTTGATTTATCACCTTCTGCCATGAGTTAAAAAATGTCTTTATTAGGAATTGTTGTCGCCTTACCCGAAGAGTTACCGACCTTAACCTCAAAAAAAATTCCGCCAAGTGCGTTAAACTCAGTGTTGGTGATATGTTCAGGCGCAGGAGCTGAAAATGCCCGAAAAGCCGCTGAAACGTTGGTTTCAAATGGAGCAACGCATTTAATCAGTTGGGGCTGTGCTGCGGCGTTAAATCCTGAGTTAAAATCCGGTGATTTAACTCTAGCTGATTCACTGCTTGATGCGCTGCACGTTCAAATCACTATTGATTCTGCTTGGCACGCACAGGTTAAAAACAGTCTTGCAAAATCTTTGTCTGTTCACACAGGTACGTTACTAGAAAGTTTACAGATTGTGGCTTTAAGTAGTGATAAAAAACAACTTCACACAAAAACAAACGCGATTGTTTTAGACATGGAAAGTGTCGCGATTGCCAAAGTTGCGCAAGAAAAAAATCTGCCGTTTTTAGCCATTCGCGCGATTGCTGACCCTGTGACAATGGATTTGCCGAAAGCCGTTAGTGTTGCCATGAGTGATACAGGCAAAGTGCTTATCTCGCCGTTATTAAAATATCTTTTGCTTCATCCTTCCGAATTACCCTCACTTATCAAGTTAGGCTTGCATTTCAGTGCCGCGAAAAAAACTTTAAAACACGTTGCAACTCAGCTTGATACAATTATCGACTTTAGCAATTAACAGTTTTTCGCATCATGTCAGCACAACTTGCAATTTCTCATCATTTACTGAGCGTCCATGATTATCACCGCATGGCAGAAGCGGGCATTTTTACTGAAGATCAGCACATCGAACTCATTAACGGAGAAATTTTTGATATGCCACCGATAGGTAGTTTTCACGCAGGACTTGTCACTCGTTTAAGTCGGTTACTCATCAATAAACTGGGCGAACAAGCGATTGTCACCGTACAAAATCCCATTTATTTGAGTGAGCTATCTGAACCACAGCCGGATATTGCGATTTTAAAACCGCGTTCTGATGATTATATGCAATCTTTGCCAACGGCTGAGGATGTATTGTTACTTATCGAAGTGGCTGATTCTTCATTGCATTATGACCGGACGATTAAATTACCTCACTATGCCAGTCATCAAATTCCAGAAGTGTGGTTGTTTAATCTGAAAGAGCAACGTTTGGATATTTATCAACAGCCGGAAAGTGATTATTACCGTTTGCATTTGCGCCCAAAAGCAGGTGAGAGCATTCAGCCGTTGTTAGTTGATTCGGTGAATGTGGATTGGAGTGGGTTGTTTGATTATTAAAAGGAATTGTTGTGAAAATAAATAAATTAGAGCTTCGTAACTTTCGTTGTTTTGAATTCTACGAGTTAGAACTTGCCAAACGTTTTACTTTGCTTATTGGAGATAATGGTAGTGGTAAAACTGCTATTTTGGATGCTATTGTGATTGCTACAGGAAGTTTTCTATTAAAAATTCCTGAAATTAAAGCTAATGAAAAATACAGTTTTTCTTATGATGATGTGTTGTGTGATTTTCAAATCATGGGGCAATCACCAATTAAAGAAAGGAGTAAACAAGCAGGGATTATGGCAAAAGGTATTGTCAACAATACAGAAATCCAATGGGCTAGATTTAAATATGCACAAAATCCTCACGGACTGATTCATAACAATGCTTTCTTTCAATTAACAAATCAATTAATTAAGGAAAAATCTAACCCAAGTATTTTTTTTCCTGTTATTGTTTATTATGGGACTGATAGATTATGGAAAAAAACGTCTTCTGATGTTGAGACATTACCCCCTGGTTCACGTTTACTTGGCTATGAAGACTGTTTAAATACCGCATTTAGTTTGGAGCGTTTATTTCGTTGGTTTAAAACTCAAGAATTAGCCGCTTTGCAAAAACAAGAACGCCGCCATGTATTAGAGGCTGTGCGTGAAGCTATTGTTGATATGATTCCTGATGCTAAAAAAGCTTTCTGGGATATGGATTTAGATGAGTTAGTTGTTGAAATAATTATTCGAGAAGAATTACTTGCTATGCCGTTTCATTTATTAAGCGATGGCTACCGCAATATGATAGGCATGGTTGCCGATATTGCTTATCGCATGGCAACGTTAAATCCACAATTAGAAAAAGATGTCATCAAACAAACCGAAGGCATCGTTTTAATTGATGAAATAGATTTGCATCTGCATCCTAAATGGCAAGGGATTGTCGTTGAACGTTTATTAAATACTTTCCCGAAAGTGCAATTTGTTGCCAGCACCCATTCACCATTTATTATTCAATCGATTTATCAGAAAAAAGATTGTTTATTATGGGATTTAGAAAAAAATCAACCGTTAGAAATTACTAGCAAAAGCCCAGAAGACATAGTTGAAGATTTACAAGGTTATCCAATTGCAGCACAAAGTCGCCGATTTTTAGCAATGGAACAAGCTGCCAAAGAATATTATGGTGTGTTAAAACAAATTCCGCCTGCTAGTGAAGAAGAAAAACAGCGGTTAAAACAACGTTTGGATGAGTTGTTATTTCCTTACAGTGACGACCCCGCTTATCAAGCATTTTTAAAAATAAAGCGTTTGGCTGTCGAAGAGAATAATGAAAAATGAGACCGATAGAACGCGGCGTTAATCTTAAACTCTTTAAAGAGTATGGTGATGCAAGAGATGATTTAATTAACCAATTAGGCGCGTATTGTTCTTATTGTGAAATGCGTATTCCAACCCCTGCCGTTGAACATATTCAACCAAAAAGTTTACCTAACGGCTTGGAATTAGCATGGGATAATTTTCTATTAGCTTGTAATTCTTGCAATAGTGTTAAAAAAGATAAAAATATTGATGACAACAATCTAAACAATTATTTTTGGGCAGATAGTGATAATCCTTTTCGTGCTTTTTACTATGAACAAAACCGCGCTCCGCAAATATCAACCTCTTTAACTGATTTTCAACAACAAATAGCTAAAAATACACTGGAATTAACAGGTATTGATCGTGAACCATTACATCCAAAACTTAGCAAAAAAGATAGACGCTGGAAAGAGCGTAACGAAGCGTGGGATGATGCTTTAAGCGTTAAAGAAGATTTTAAGAGTAATTCCAGCGAAGAAATGAAAAACACCATTATTCGACTCGCAAAAGCAAAAGGTTTCTGGTCAGTTTGGATGACCGTCTTTGCTGATGATATAAACATGCGTTATCTACTAATTCAAGAATTCAAAGGCACAAGCCAAGCCTGTTTCGATGCAAGCATGCAACCCATCCATAGAGCAGGCGGTCAAATTTAGCTCTGTAAATCGCCACAAACCAGACAACAAAACTTTAAAATGAATTTATCGTGTGACAAAAAATTCATTTTTATTATTTAACCTGAGGTAATCCTAATGACATTCAGCATAGCCGACCTTTTTTCTCAACACGGCGAAGACAAATTTACCCTGCACGAAAAACACCTAAACAACCAAATGGTGCGCGTGTTACAAACCATCGGTTATGACCGCACTTACAAACGCGCCATCGGACAATATTTGTACGACGATGCAGGCAACGAATATCTGGACTTACTCAGCGGCTTTGGCGTGTTCGCCGTCGGTCGCAATCATCCAACGATTGTAAAAGCCCTGACAGAAACCCTCAATTTAGAATTGCCAAACTTGGTACAAATGGATGTTTCTTTACTCAGCGGCTTATTGGCGAAAGAAATTTTGAAAACCACGCCAGAAAATTTAGACAAAATGTTTTTCTGCAATTCCGGCACCGAAGCGGTGGAAGCGGCGATTAAATTTGCCCGCTACACCACAAAACGCGACAAAATTGTATTCTGCGAACACGGTTATCACGGTTTAACGATGGGTTCATTGTCGTTAAACGGCGAAGAAATTTTCCGCGAAGGCTTTGGTTCATTGTTACCCGGTTGCAGTTCTGTACCGTTTAATGATTTGGAAGCCTTGGAACACGCGCTGAAAAACAAAGATGTCGCGGCGTTTATTGTCGAGCCGATTCAAGGCAAAGGCGTGAATGTGCCGGATGATATTTATCTGCCGGAAGTGGAAAAACTGTGTAAAAAATACGGCACATTGTTTGTCGCGGATGAAGTGCAAACCGGTTTAGGGCGCACGGGCAAATTTTGGGCAATCGAACATTGGAATGTGCAACCGGATATGATTTGTATGGCGAAAGCTCTCTCCGGCGGATTTGTTCCGGTTGGCGGCGTGGCGATGACTACAAAAATCATGGACACCGTATTTAATCGCATGGACAGAGCCGTAGTACATGGCTCAACTTTTTCCAAAAACAATATGGCGATGGCAGCAGGTCTGGCGACTTTGGAAGTGATGCGGGCAGAAAAATCTGTCGAAAACAGTGCGTTGATTGGCAATCAAATCATCAGCGGCATTAACGCTTTAGCTCCAAAATATGAGTTTTTGAAAGAAGCGCGTGGCAAAGGCATGATGATTGCGATTGAATTTCAATCGCCAAAAAGCCTAACTTTAAAAGCAGCGTGGGCGATGTTGGAAGCAGCGAATAAAGGGCTATTCTGCCAAATGGTGACGATTCCATTATTCAAGGAATATCATATTTTGACGCAAGTAGCAGGACACGGCATGAACGTGGTGAAATTGTTGCCGCCGTTAAATCTATCTGAAAAAGACCGCGATTATATTATTGATTCGTTTGATAAAGTGATTGCTGATACACACCAAGTTCCGGGTTCAATTTGGGATTTAGGGAAAAATTTGGCTAGCCACGCCATAAAAAACAAGAAAAAATAGTCGTCAAATTATTCTATTTTTCGATAGTTACAAAAAAACCTCCGAGTTTTTAAAACTGCGGAGGTTTTTTATTGTCAAAAACTTAACTGAATTAAGCTTCAAAAGAGACGCTGTTATACAACGTCTCCAATCTGATTAATGAATATCTTTCCAATATTCTTTTTTCAGCAAATATGCAATCACCAAAAACATGGCTAAGAAAAATAACACATATTTTCCAAGGCGTTCTCTTTCGAGTTGCACAGGCTCTCCAACGTAAACCAAGAAATTCACCAAGTCATTCACTGTTTTATCAAACTCTTCAGGCGACATCGTGCCGGGCTGTTCAATTTCCAGTTTTTCAATGACTTTTGCCTCTCCCTCTGCGGTATTTTTGTACACAGGAGTTTGCAAACCTTGCAATTGCCACAACATATTTGGCATTCCCACATCTTCAAACACAACGTTGTTTACGCCAAGCGGCTTAGATTTATCCACATAAAAGCCTTTCAAATAGCTATACAGCCAATCTGCCCCACGAGAACGGGCAATCAAGGATAAATCGGGTGGCTCAGTACCAAACCATTTGTTTGCATCATGTCCATTCATGGCAGAGTGCATTTGGTCATAAATTGCCGCACCAACCGGAGCAATTTCTTTTAAAACTTCTTCATCAGAAATTTTTAAATCAATGGCAATTCTTTTATACCGAATATGTTTAGCAGAATGACAACCTAAACAATAAGTTACAAAGGTTTTTGCACCTCTTTCTAATGAAGCATTGTCAGATAAATCAATATCGGCATCTTGCAAATGAACACTTTCACTGGCAAAAACGCTAAGCGGAAGTAGTAGTAATAGAAGAATAATAAACTTTTTCATAATTACTCCAAACTGGCTTTTAGGTTTTTAGCAAATCGAATTAACACGGCTTTAATTCCGGCTGGATTCGGTTTGATTTGGCTAGTGGTACGTCCATCGGTTGTTGTTACCTCAGTTGTAACAACCATTTCTGCAAGCGTTGCTTTTATTGCAGGAATTCGCTCTTCCAGTGATGGCGTATGCGTTAAACTTTTTGGTACAGGCTTGGTTTTCTCCCAACGTGTATAAATTGGCATTAATAAAAAGAAGCCAAAATAAATCGCAGTAAAAATCCGCGCCGCAATCACCGCGCCATAAGTTGCAGGTTGTGTACCTAAATAACCTAACGCTAAAAAGCTAATCACAAAAAACACTAAGGCTTTTTTGAAAATACCGCCGCGATAGCGCACCGATTTAACGGGGCTACGATCTAACCAAGGCAGCATAAACAGCACAACAATTGCGCCGCCCATCGCAATAACGCCAGCAAATTTATCAGGCACAGCTCTTAAAATTGCGTAGAACGGCGTGAAATACCAAACCGGCGCAATGTGCTCTGGCGTTTTCAATGGATCTGCGGGAATAAAGTTGGCGTGTTCTAAAAAGTATCCGCCCATATCTGGCATATAAAAAATAATTGTCGCGAAGAAAAACATAAATACGCCAACGCCAACAATATCTTTTACCGTGTAGTACGGATGAAAAGGAATGCCATCAACAGGATGTCCCCAAGGATCTTTTGATTCTTTTATTTCAATACCATCTGGATTGTTAGATCCTACTTCGTGCAATGCCACAATATGCAAAAACACCAACATAATCAGCACTAAAGGCACAGCGATAACGTGGAAAGCAAAAAAGCGGTTTAAGGTTGCATCAGAGATTACATAATCACCGCGTATCCATAGCGATAAATCATCCCCAATGACAGGAATCGCGCTGAATAGCGAAATAATAACTTGTGCGCCCCAATAAGACATTTGTCCCCAAGGGAGTAAATAGCCCATGAATGCTTCTGCCATTAAGCAGACAAAAATCAGCATTCCAAACGTCCAAATTAGCTCTCTGGGTTGTTTAAATGAGCCATAAATCAAGCCTCTGAACATGTGCAGATAAACCACAATGAAAAAAGCTGAAGCTCCCGTCGAGTGCATATAGCGCACTAGCCAGCCCCAATCCACATCACGCATGATGTATTCAACGGAGTCAAACGCAAGTTTTGCATCAGGTTTGTAATTCATCGTCAACAAAATGCCGGTGATGAATTGGTTGACTAAAATCAATAAGGCTAATGAGCCAAAGAAATACCAAAAGTTGAAGTTTTTCGGCGCGTAATATTGCGCCATGTGATCGTTCCAAAGTTTGGACATGGGGAAACGTTTTTCCACCCAGTTACAACATGCTTCTATACGAGTTGGTTTCATGCTGTTTTCTCCTCTTCTTCGCCAATAATAATTTGTGTATCAGTAATATAACGATACGGTGGAACATCCAAATTAGTCGGCGCAGGAACACCACGATAAACGCGCCCCGCTAAGTCAAACTTTGAGCCATGACAAGGACAAAAAAAGCCACCTTGCCAATCAGCACCTAAATCATGTGGCGCAATTTCTGGACGAAATGTAGGCGAGCAACCTAAATGCGTGCACAAACCTACGGCAATAAAAACCTCAGGTTTAATAGAACGAACAGCATTTTTGCTAGAAGTAGGTTGCACAGATTCATCAGAGCTCGGATCTGCCAATTGACTTTCTACCGCAGACAAGGTTTTTAAAGCCTCTGGGGTTCGATTAAGAATCCAAACGGGTTTGCCTCGCCATGCAACTCTTAACAACTGCCCTTCTTCCATTTTACTAATATCAACCTCCACAGGTGCGCCCGCCGCCATTGCTTTCGCGCTGGGCTGCATCTGTGAAAGAAAAGGAACAGCCAAATAACCAGCACCAACAGCTCCCACTACGGATAACGCTGTGGTTAAAAACTGGCGTTTTGACGTATTAACGTCTTCATGTATCATCGGAAACTCTCCTGAGTTTAGAGGTTTTTTTTTATTATTCTGGCTATGGTGCTAGCCGTAGTGTCAATATACCACTACCTTTGACAGTATTTGAAGTGCTTATTGCGCTTTAATGATAAAAAGCTGACAGCCCCAAATTTCAAGGCAAAAACCACCTAATACACTTGGTTTTTATTTTGTTTTCAGAATTTCTACTAACGCATTAAAAAACGCTAAGTTTTCTTCTGGTTTTCCGACCGTAACCCGCAAACAGTCGCTTAATAAGCCTTGTTGTGGCGATAAATTTTTAATCAAAACCCCATGTTGTTTTAATCCTGCAAAGATTGAATCCGCTTGTCCTGCGGGTGTGCGAAATAGAATGAAATTTGCCGCGCTTGGATAAGCGGTAATTCCCGCTAAACTGTTTAAGTTAGCCAATAACTCTGCACGCTGCTGACAAATAGTTTCAGTTTGTGGCGTAAATAAATTCGGTTGCGACAAAGCAAATACACAACTGGCTTGCGTTAAAATATTAATGTTATAAGGCAGGCGAATTTTATCTAATTGTTCGATAACCTCTGCGTGTCCTGCAATAAAACCTAAGCGCAACCCTGCTAAACCGAGTTTAGACAACGTGCGCATCACCAGCAGATTCTGATAATTCGCCAATTCCCCCATAAAAGTCGCATCAGCAAACGGCGCGTAAGCTTCATCAATCACCACTAATCCAGAGGCAGCTTCCAAAATTTGTTTAATATCTGCAACCGCAAATAAGTTGGCAGTCGGATTATTGGGATACGCTAAAAAAATCACTGCGGGCTGTAAACTCTTAATAGATTCAAGCATCGCAGGCAGATTCAAACTAAAGTCATCCGCTTGCAAAGGAATGCTGTGATAGTTCAATCCTAAACTCACACTGATTTGTTTGTACATCACAAAACTAGGTTCAGGAGCTAACACGCAAGCATCAGGCGGCAATGCCATCAACAATAATTGAATAATTTCATCAGAACCATTGCCGAGCAGCACCGAAAATTGCTCAGGAATGTGATTCACTTGTTTTAACAGCGCGTTTAATTCAGATGCCGCCGGGTCTGGATAACGATTTAATGCGCATTTTTTTAAAACATCTAACCATTGCTCGGTGATTTCTGCTGGCCATTGATAAGGATTTTCCATTGCGTCTAATTTGATAAATCCAGTTGCATCAGCAACTTTGTAAGCGGAAAGTTTTAAAACTTCAGGGCGAAATAAATCGGAAATAAAATTGTTTGTCATAAATATTAAGATTTATAAAAAATGATGACTTAGGCTTGCAGCAACAAAGCTAAGTTAAAAAATAATCGGATGTGATTTTGTTGTCTGAATCAAGATTTACAAGATTTTAGAATTGACAAGATGATAAACACGAGAAAAATACGGAAAGTATTCTCCTGTTAATCTTTATGCCTGAAAATCATGATTCAGACCATGAAGGCTAAATAACTACGTTATTTTTATTATTCGCAGAAATACAAACTAAACACCTTTCTGCATCTACATTCGGCACAATAATCGGCACAATCTGATAAGGTTGATTTATCTGTGCTAATTCTTCATCGAGCTGTTGCCCTTTCATCGCAAGAAGCAACCCATCCTCCGCGAATAAATGCGCGGTGAGTTTCAGAATGTCGCTCATGCTGGCAAAAGCCCGACACGTCACGCTATCAAATCCTTGTGTCGGTTGATAATCTTCAACGCGGCTATGCAACACGCTGACATTTTTCAATTTCAATTCCAAAATTGCTTGCTGCACAAACCGCGTTTTTTTCGCATTACTATCGACTAAAACAAATTCCATATCAGGGCGAAAAATCGCTAACGGAATCCCCGGCAAACCCGCGCCAGTGCCGATGTCAATCAAACGTTTGCCGTGCAAGTGTGGCAAAATCGCCAAACTATCAAGAATATGCAGCCGCGCCATTTCTTCTTTGTCACGAATCGCGGTGAGATTGTAGGCTTTATTCCACTTCTCAATCAGGTTGAGAAAATGCAGTAACAACTCCAGCTTTTCTATGTCGTTACTCAGTTTCAGAAACTGAATTCCATCAATTAAAATATTTCGGCAATTATCCATTTTTATTTTTTAAATACACTAATAATAAAGAAACAGCGGCAGGTGTCATCCCTGGAATCCGCGAGGCTTGCCCCAACGTTTCTGGCTGATGTTTTTGCAATTTTTCTTTCACTTCATTCGACATACCCGGCACGGTGCTGTAATCAAAACCAATCGTGAGCGGATAATGATCATAACGACTGGCGCGATTGATTTCGGTTTGTTGCCGTTCAATATAGCCTGCATATTTCACTTGAATGGCGACTTGCTCAGCGACTTCCGGCGCAATATTTTCTTCTTCCGCAAACGTCATCAAGGTGTCAACATCCACTTCAGGGCGACGCAATAAATCCATTAAACTGGCTTCTTTTTGCAGTTTTTTACCCCAAATCTCTTCCACTTTTAAGGCTTGTTCGCTATCCACGCGCACCCATTGTTTTTTCAAACTGCTTTGTAACTTAGCGATTTCATTACGTTTATGTTCAAAAGCGTGCCAACGTGCATCATCCACCAAGCCGAGTTCACGCCCTTTTTCAGTCAAACGCAAATCCGCATTATCTTCACGCAATAACAACCGATATTCGGCGCGGCTGGTGAACATTCGATAAGGTTCGCGCGTGCCGCAGGTGATTAAATCATCAATCATCACGCCGATATACGCCTCATCGCGGCGCGGACACCAACTTTCTTGCCCACGCACCAAGCGCACGGCATTTAATCCGGCGATTAAGCCTTGCGCCGCTGCCTCTTCATAACCTGTCGTGCCATTGATTTGTCCGGCAAAAAACAGCCCGTTCATGTGCTTGGTTTCTAACGAAGATTTCAAATCAATCGGATTAAAATAATCGTATTCAATCGCGTAACCGGGACGAATAATTTGCGCATTTTCAAAACCCAGCATGGATTGCACTAAGCGAATTTGAATATCAAAGGGCAAGCTGGTGGAAATGCCATTCGGATAAATTTCGGTAGTATTTAAACCTTCGGGCTCCACAAAAATTTGATGCGAATCGCGCTCGGCAAAACGCACCACTTTATCTTCAATCGAAGGGCAATAACGCGGCCCGATGCCTTCGATAATCCCAGAGTACATCGGCGATCGGTCTAAACCGGAGCGAATAATATCGTGAGTATGGCTGTTAGTGCGGGTAATGTAGCAAGGAATTTGGCGCGGATGTTGTTCGCGATTGCCCATGAAAGAAAAGACGGGCAATGGCGTATCGCCGTGTTGCACATCCAATTTGCTGTAATCAATGGTGTTGCCGTCAATGCGCGGTGGTGTGCCGGTTTTTAAACGATCCACTTGAAACGGTAATTCGCGTAATCTATCGGCTAACGCAATGGAAGCCGGATCGCCTGCGCGTCCGCCGCTGTAATTCTCTAAGCCGATATGAATTTTGCCGCCTAAAAAAGTACCTGTGGTTAAAATCACTGCGCCTGCGGAAAATGACAAACCCATTTGCGTGTTTACGCCAACGACGCGGTCGCCTTCGACAATTAAATCGGAAACCGTTTGTTGAAACAGCGATAAATTGGGTTGGTTTTCCAGAATATGCCGCACGGCTTGTTTATATAAAGCACGGTCGGCTTGCGCACGGGTGGCTTGCACCGCAGGGCCTTTGCTGGCATTCAGAACTCGAAATTGAATGCCCGCCAGGTCAATGGCTTTTGCCATGACACCGCCTAACGCGTCAACTTCCTTGACTAAATGCCCTTTGCCGATGCCACCAATCGCGGGGTTGCAGCTCATTTGTCCTAACGTATCAATATTTTGGGTCAGCAATAACGTCGCCGCACCCATCCGTGCTGCGGCTAATGCGGCTTCTGTGCCTGCGTGACCACCGCCGACGACAATCACATCAAATGTTTTTTGGTATTTCACAGTATTAAAAATCTTTGAGCAAAAACAGTATTTTAAGGTGTTATCAAAACTTATCCAAATCAAATCCTAATTGCGAACATACTCTGTTAATTGTTTCAAAGCTCTGAATTTTTTAAGACGACTGGTCGTCTTAAAAAATTTTGCAATTTTGTGGAATTAGTTCTCGAAGTTACACCTAGCATTTTCCATGTACAGTGCGTAACATCTTAGTTTAAATACAATCAACACATACCTTACGCTTAACTTAAATCTGTAGAAAAAAATCAGCAAAAATCCTAAAACTAACTACTCTTTAAAAATGATTTAGTTTTAACAAAATGTGTAAGGTTTGCTGAAGCGTATTGCTGTAAAATAATCATCTGTCCACTACCGCACAGTTAAGGACATCTCAAGGTGACATCGTCTGCGGGCTGTTTAATTAAACATCTTTGCATCCGGGGCATTTAAACCCTTACTTCAAAAATAAAAAGTGTGAACACTTTCGCATTTATTGCATAATTTATGCTAAGGAGTTACTCACTGGATTTTTTTTATTTCCCTACAAATGTACTATGAGGCTGTGAAAGTATTCCGAAATCAGGCAATATTTGTGATTTTGGAAACGAAGAATCAATGACTTACAGCGTATTTTTTGCTGTTTTTAGTGGTTTTTGATAATACTTTCACAGTCTCTTAAGAGTTTACACTCTCTGCGTCATTGCAAATAATCTTCGATAGCCAATCATAGCGATGACACGAAGATTGAACATAAAGCCTATGAATTTTTGTTTCCCTTTTGAAATATCATAACAACATGAAAAAACCTGATTTTTTTAAAATCCCTTTAAGTTTAATACAAATACCAATTTTCCTAGTCGGGTTAAGCGTTAATTGTTGGGCTATTGCTGATAATCAAATCTCAGATGCTCAAATATTAAGGATAGCAAAAATTGCTAAAGCAACAGGAACAGATATTAGGATCATCAAAGAAACAACGACAGTTACAGTTTATGGCAGCCATAAAAAAGCCAATAAAAGAGTAAAAAAAACGGTGATAAGTTTGTTAAAACAAAACTCAAACAGTCAGCCTAGGTGGAGCAAAATAACAAACGCAACTCCCACTCCACATTTAGCATCTTCCTCCTCTGTTCCGCATCCACCTGTTCTTGAAGAAGCTCCAGACACATTAAAAACACCGGTTTTAAACGCTAGAAGCACAGGTGATATTCTCGTTTATTAACTGTTCACTTTTTAAGCTTGCAAACACAAATGTCGAACTGTGCAAGCATAAGTATCTACACAAGTTTTTAACATCAATGTTATTAAAACTTATTGATAATAAAGAATTATTTGTAGGCTGGGTTAGATTATTGAGCGACAGCGAAATAATCGTAACCCAGCATTCAGCGTTTTAAAACACCCGCTGCTGGGTTACGCTCTTTTTTCTATCGAAAAAAGCAGCTAACCCAGCCTACATATCAATGTATCATATTGATATAAAATAACTTTATGATTTCAAGATGTGTAGATACTTATGCTGTGCAAGTTCGACATTTAGTTGTTTTTTAAATATCAACTCAGCGCAAAAACTAATCAAGCTTCCGCTAACTAAATATACTGTTAGTAAATAAATCTATTGTTTATCTACAATAGTTATCTATCTGTTGCACTAGATAATAAGCAAAGCGTATGGTATTAATAAGATTAGAAATTGTTTTTCAAACATCTTAAACAAATACACAGCTGCGTTTTGTTTAACTACTTAATTTATAGCATCAGCTAAAACTATTTTTAAATTTTGTAAGCAAAAGCTTATAAAATAATTATATAATATCCCCTCCCCTTACGCGTTTGGAACACCCTTCCCTTCGTGTAGTATTAGTAATACTTTCAATCATGCAATTAAAATACGCTGTCACTGCTAAAGTTAAGCGTAGAGGGTAAAATATGAGCTATCGTTTTTTGTTGGTTTTGCTGTTAAGTTTTTATAGTTACGCTGTTTATTCGGATAATAAAGCTCTTGCAATTAATTCTGCCGAGTTATGCAGCTATTATGGTGAACCCTTGCCGCATCTGGTACATACCTTTGCACCCGATTATAAAACCGAAAATATTATTAATCGTATTGTTGCCTATTCAGGATTGCGGCAAAACTTTAATGTTGTTGCATCAAATGTTCCTAACGCAGCAGCTATCACGCGCTCTGGCGAGCGTTATTTGCTCTACAACCAAGAGTTTATGTCAACAGCCACCCAAAAAACGCATACTTATTGGGCAGCAATCAGCATTATGGCGCATGAAATAGGACATCATTTGCAGGGACATACGCTCGATGGTTCAGGAAGTCGCCCTGAAAAAGAAATTGAAGCCGATGAGTATTCTGGCTTTATTTTGCAAAAAATGGGCGCGTCTTTAGAGGAAGCACAAGCCGTTATTAATATTTTTGGTTCTGATGAAGGCTCAACCACCCACCCGCCTAAAGAAAGACGTTTGCGGGCAATTCGTGCTGGCTGGACAAAATCTTTACAATTAAGTGCTATGGGAAAAAAACATAACACAGCTGGCTTTGTTGGTAAAAACTCACAAACAGCAAGTCGTTATGAGCTGAATGATGGTTTGGTGACAGATGTAACCACTCGATTAATCTGGACACGTTGTAGCATTGGACAAACATGGAATGGTTCAACTTGCAAAGGTGAACCTACAAAGTATTCATGGCATCAAATTGCAACTAAACATTTTGATTTCGCAGGCTACAACGATTGGCGACTACCATCGTCTGAAGAATTAAAATCGCTGCTTGATTGTCAAGGCAAGCCGTCAAAAAAGAATCGTGCTTGTAAAGGCAAGTCTGTTAAACCCGCAGTGATTAGTAAAGCATTTCCTAATACGCCTAAAAATACGCCTTTTTGGTCTTCTTCAATGGATAGCGACAATGTTGATGGTGCGTGGGTGGTTGACTTTTCTAATGGTAAAGAACGTTACAATCATAAAAATCATTCGTTTGCGATTCGGCTGGTGCGGAATATGTGATTTGTTAGTGTGTTATGCGTTATCTATAAACACAAAAATGAGCCGTTTTTATTTTGAGTAGTCATATAAAGGCTCATCTTTATCAACAATATGCACGGTAAATAGTTTGAGTGATGTTTGCCCAACCACTTTAAAACCACCGTGCTTTACATCTCGCAGATTCAGGATGTTCGCACCTGTTGCCAACATCCTTGGTTCTTTCCCTGCCATTTCTATCATTGCCCCTTGAATCACATAGGCGGCTTCAATGCCGTGATGAAAATGTATATCAATGCTTTCGCCCGGTTTATATTCTGCGGTTGAAGTAATCACTTCCATGCCTGATGCGCCGGACAAATCGGCGCGTTTTTGTTCTATCCGTTGTGGCGAATCCGTGAGCGTTTCTGCAACTAATCCTGTTGCTATGCCGGTTCCAAAAATAAACAATCCCAAAATAAGTTGCTGTGATAATTTAGTATTCATAAAAATTCTCTTTGCTTGTGTTAGCGGATTCAACTCACTACATTTTAAAAATAGCACAAAAGCTTATAGCTAAAAGTAATGTAATTAACCTAGAATAAGCTTTTCATTATGTAGGGACGACTTTAGTCGCGAATAAACTTACCCTACAAGTTGTAATATCTGATAACTCTTGTTCAGTCATCTATGTTAGATTTGGACTTATCCGAACTATCTGGACAACTTAGCATCTACAAAAAAACCAATGTCCGAAAAATTATTTTAACCAGAGGAAATGACAATGCCTAGCGTATTAATCACCGGAGCCAATCGCGGCTTAGGATTAGAATTTTGCAAACAATATGGCGAACAAGGCTGGCGAATCTTTGCCTGTTGCCGTCAACCTGCCACAGCCACCGCTTTACAAACCCTTGCCGCGCAATATCCAAACTTGAGTATTCACAAACTAGATGTCGCTGATTTTCAACAAATTGACCAACTAGCCGCGCAACTTAGTTTAGAACCTATTGATGTATTACTCAGCAATGCGGGTGTGTACGGCGATAAAAATGGCAATGGTTTTGGTCAAATTGATTATCAAACTTGGCAACATACTTTGCAAATTAACACCATTGCCCCCGTAAAATTAGCCGAAGCGTTTTTGCCACATCTACTCAAATCTGAGCGGCGGCAACTGGTGGCAATCAGCACGTTAATGGCAAGCATGGCAGATAATGGCAGCGGTGGCAGTATTTTCTATCGCTCCAGCAAAGCCGGCTTAAATGCCGCCATGAAAAGCTTAGCAATTGATTTACAAGCAGAAAAAATTTCCGTCCTCATTTTGCATCCGGGCTGGGTAAAAACAGATATGGGCGGCAATGAAGCCCCTACCCTGCCTGAAGAAAGCATCAGCGGAATGCGCAAAGTGATTGATGAATTCACCTTGGAAAACAGCGGCACATTTTTAAACTTTAAAGGTCAAATACAACCTTGGTAAATCGAAAAAACAAATCTGAAGCAAGATTTTGCAAAACTTTAGCGTATTCAAAATAATCTGCATGACATAATCCTGTTCATCCTTTACGCTTGCAAATCTTGATTCAGACACTGAATTGCGACTGTTTTTACTTTCTACTCAGACACATATCATGGAAAACACCGAACATCCCTTTGCTGAATTTATTAAAATTTTAGGCAAAGGCAAAAAAGGCTCGCGTCCTTTAACGCAAGATGAAGCTTACCGCGCTATGCAAATGATTATGGCGAATCAAGTTGAACCGACTCAGCTTGGCGCGTTTTTAATGTTAATGCGGATTAAAGAAGAAACTTCTGAAGAATTAGTTGGATTTGTGCAAGCAGCGCGTGATTCTTTGCAAGTGCCGCAAAGCAATATGCAAGTAGATTTAGACTGGTCATCTTATGCAGGAAAACGTCGGCATTTGCCTTGGTTTATTTTGACGAATTTATTATTAGCCGAAAATGGCATCAAAATTTTTATGCACGGTGCGGCAGGACACACCGAAGGCAGGCTTTACACAGAAGATGTGCTAAAAGTGTTAGGGATTCCAGTTGCTACTTCATTTGCAGAAGCAACACAACAAATTGCACAGGTTAATTTTAGCTATTTGCCTCTGCAAAACTTTTGCCCACGCCTGTATGAAATTATTGAATTACGTTGGCTGATGGGATTGCGCTCCCCCGTGCATACTTTAGTTAGATTACTCAACCCACTGAATGCCACACATACCATTCAAGGGATTTTTCACCCTAGTTATCGGGCTGTGCATCAACAAGCAGCCTTGCTGTTAGGTCAACAAAACATGGCGGTGCTAAAAGGAGAAGGCGGTGAAACTGAGCGCAATCCTGATATGGATTGCTTGGTGCAAAGCGTGGTGAATGGAGAATTACACGATGAAGAATGGCCAGCGTTATTTAGTCGCCGTCACATGAAAGCCGAAAGCTTAGATCCACAGCAATTATTGGCGCATTGGCGCGGTGATAGTGAGGATGAATTTGCAACGGCTTCTATTATTGGTACAGCTGCAATTGCGTTAAAGTTATTAGATAGCAACAGAACTCAACAACAAGCGCAGCAACTGGCGACGGATTATTGGTTGAACCGACAAAAACAACGCTTTAGCTTTTAAATTCAAAAGCGGGAATCCCTTTAATGTCGGTTTTTTCCATGTGCAAATATTCTAAACCGATGTAAGTGCCGCCATCTTCTGCCGGTTCTGACCAAACCACTTTAATTTCACCGCGCAGATTTAACCGTTTGAAGTCAAAGACAGTCATTGTGCCATCCGCGACTTCAAGCTTTTCCTCTAAGTGAACCATTAATCCGGTCACTGAAACATTGCGGGTAGTAAACGTGTATTTTTCGCGATTAAAAACAATCAGGCCGGGCGCAACCATTTCTTTTCGATAAGCTTTACGCGTATAAAGTGTATTATCAACATCATGGGAAAGTTGGCAAAACTCCAAGGCAAGATAAATGTGCCCTTCAATTAAATCAGCCCTCACAACTTCCGCCTCGCCCATTAAGCGCATTTCAGGCAGATAAATGTCAACTTTAGTCGTTACTTTAATTGCCGCAAAAATATCAGCAATACTACTAATTGCGGGATTACTTGATAATTCAGCTAACAACCCAGTAATCGAGAGATTTCTCACAGACATCTCAATTTCTTCACCGGCAATATAGATAAGTCCTTGTGAAGTTAGCTTTTTCCGATAATAACGTTTACCTTCTGACATATTCGTTCCCAGATGTTTAAAGTGGCTATAACTATGAATTATAGATTAATGAAAAATACAATACTCATTTTTTTACTGATTTTGTTGGATGCTTGCACCACAATTGAAACAACACCCAAAAATACAGCAAATATTTGCGCTATTTTTGCAGAAAAAACCAAATGGCTCTCTTACAGCCAAACTGCGTTTGAACAATGGGATTTGCCAATTTACATACAGATGGCAATTATGCGGCAAGAATCCAGTTTTGTGGCAGATGCCAGACCTCCTAGAGGCGCGTTTTTAGGTATCATTCCAACGGCAAGACCCACCAGTGCATACGGCTACGCACAAGCATTAGACGGCACTTGGAGTGAATATTTAAAAAATAATAAACTCAGCGATGCCGTCCGTGATGATTTTGCAGATGCTTGTGATTTTATAGGCTGGTATTGTCACTTAAGCTATCAAGGCTTAGGCATTTCAAAACAAGACACTTATAATTTATACCTTGCCTACCATGAAGGCAATACGGCTTATAAACGTAAAAGTTACTTAAATAAACCTTGGTTATTGGAAGTTGCCAAAAAAGTTTCTAGCAACGCACAGCAATATCGGCAACAGTTAGATAATTGTCGTAACTAATTAAATCGCAATCCCTCAGTTTTCTGATAAAATAACCCTTCAATTGATAACAAAGAGGATCACCGTGAAAAATAATCAAAAACGCATTATTTCAATTTTTACCGCGCTTCTTATAGGCTTTACTATGTTTTCGATCGCTAATGCGACCACACCAGAAGATAACAAAAAAGCTGGTGTAGAATTTTTAGCTAAAAATGCAAAAAAAGATAAAGTTATCACCACTGCAAGTGGATTACAGTATCAAATATTAGCTGAAGGCAAAGGCTCTGCTCCAATTGCCACTGATAACGTTACTGTGAAGTACAAAGGAACTTTGATTGATAATACGGAATTTGATAATTCAGAAAAGCATGGCGGTTCTGCTTCTTTCCCGTTAAATCATGTGATTAAAGGCTGGACAGAGGGCGTGCAACTGATGAAACCAGGTGCAAAATACCGCTTTTTTATTCCTTCAAATCTTGCTTATGGTGAAGAAGGTGCAGGAAGAATTATTCCACCTAATGCAGCTTTGATTTTTGAAATTGAGTTACTTAAAGTTAATTAAGTCGATACTGAATCGAAGAGACAGCTTAGAAATGCACACTTTGCATCTCTACAAATAGAACAAAATCTAAAGCCCTGCTCAGTCAGGGCTTTTTTATTTATAAAACTTTTATGACACATTACCAACTGTTCGCCACCACGCCGAAAGCGGTGGAAATGATTTTAGCCGATGAGCTAAAAAGCCTAGGCGCGGAAAATATTAAACCGACGCTCGCAGGGGTGGCGTTTACCGGCACATTAGAAACCGCTTATCGAATTTGCTTATGGTCGCGCACCGCGAATCGGATTTTATTGGCATTATCTGAGTTTGAAGTCAAATCGCAGCAGCAACTTTACAATCATATTCAAAAAATCGACTGGTCAGAGCATTTGAATGCGACAGATAGTTTTGCCGTTTCTTTCAGTGCGAAAAATTCTAAAGCGATTGATAACAGTCACTTCGGCGCGTTAAAAGTGAAAGATGCCATTGTCGATCAAATGCGTGATAAATTTGGCGAGCGTCCGAATATTAATACCGACCAGCCCGATATTCGCATCAATGTTTATTTAAATGGCGACACTGCACAACTCAGTTTAGATTTATCCGGTGAAAGTTTGCATAAACGTGGCTTTCGCGAAGTCAGCATTGAAGCTCCAATGAAAGAAAATCTCGCCGCCGCCATGTTATTACGCGGTGGTTGGGAAAAAATCGCATTTGCAGGCGGCTCGTTAATTGACCCGATGTGCGGCTCAGGAACTTTATTGTTAGAAGCCGCCATGATTGCCAGCGATTGTGCGCCGGGGTTATTGCGTGGCTATTTTGGTTTTTTTGGCTGGAAAAAACACGACGCGAAAATCTGGCAAGCCTTAATCAATGAAGCGCAACAGCGTAAAAAAGTCGGTTTAACCTCTATGCCAACCATTGTCGGCTTTGATTTAAGTCGGCAAAACATTAATGTGGCGTTGCAACACGTTGAAAATGCAGGATTTTCAGACAAAATCCATTTAGAACGCCGTGATATTGCGGATGCCGCCCCCGCTGCAAGTTGGCAAAAAGGTCTCGTGGTGTGTAATCCTCCCTATGGCGAGCGGTTAGGTGAAGAAGCAGAAACCGCGTTTTTATATCAACGGTTTGGCGACAGTTTAAAAGCGCATTTCCAAGGCTGGAAGGCGATTATGATTATCAGCAATCCTGAGCTAGGCTTTCGCTTAGGGATTCGTTCACAAAAACCGATTACCTTATTCAACGGCGCGTTAGAGTGTAAGTTATTGCGGTTTGACATTGAAGAAAGCGAATTTTTCATTCCAAAAGCGCAAAATCAAGACCAGCGACTCGCGCAAATCAATCATATTATTGCCTCAGAAATGCCAGATAGCGGCGGTGAAATGTTTGCCAATCGTTTGCGCAAGAATTTGAAAATCTTAAGCAAATGGGCGAAACAGCAAAACATTTCTTGTTATCGTTTATATGATGCTGACTTACCCGAATACGCAGTGGCAATTGATGTTTATCAGGGCGAGAAACTGTGGGTGAACGTGCAGGAATATGACCCGCCGAAAAGCATTGAACCACACAAAGCGATTGCTCGATTAGCGGCGGTATTGGCGGAAATTCCCAAAGTGCTGAACATTCCGAAAGAGCAGCTATTTTTAAAAGTACGGAAGAAACAAAAAAATACCGACCAATATGAAAAGCATAACGAGTTAGGGAATTTTCACGTTGTCAGCGAAGGCGGCTGTCAGTTTTGGGTCAATTTTGAAGATTATTTAGACACCGGTTTGTTTTTAGATCATCGCCCGATGCGGTTGTTGATTGGTGAACAAGCGAAAGGCAAACGCTTTTTAAACTTATTTGCTTACACAGGCACAGCCACGGTTCACGCGGCAATGGGCGGGGCAAAATCTACCGTGACTGTGGATATGTCAAAAACCTATTTGGATTGGGCAAAGCGCAATTTCAGTTTGAATAAATTGTCTGGTGATAATCAACTGATTCAAGCCAATTGCGTGGAATGGTTGACGGAGGAAGCAAAGCAAAAAATTCCGCGTCAGTTTGATGTGATTTTTTTAGACCCGCCGACGTTTTCCAATTCTAAACGCATGGAAGAGGTGTTTGATGTGCAAGCCGATCATGTGGCGTTAATTACAAACGCAGTGGAATTGCTTGCGCCAAATGGTGTGCTGTATTTTTCCACCAATTTTAGAAAATTTAAACTCGATAAAGCAACGTTGGCGGATTTTGTGATTGAAGATATGAGTGCGAAAACGATTCCGCATGATTTTGCCCGCGATGCCAAAATTCATTATTGTTGGAGGATTTCGCAGTGACACGCAGCGTAAATATTGTGGTCAGTGGCAAAGTGCAAGGGGTTTGGTTTCGTGCCGCCACACAAAAACAAGCGGAAAAATTAGGCGTAACAGGTTGGGTGAGAAATTTGGCGACCGGCGAGGTTGAGATTCATGCGCAAGGCACGTCTTCTGCAATAGAAGAGTTGATTCATTGGAGTCATAAAGGCTCAACTTTTGCGAAAGTGAAACAAGTGCAGGTCACGGAGTTGTCTGAGACAGAGCCGTTTTCAAGTTTTGAGATTAAAAGAGATCAATAATTTTTTTGATTTTCGTGGCTTTTAATTTTCTGAGGTAGAGAGGTTGTATTGCAACCTTTCTATCATTACCGTAAGCGTAGAATTTTTTAAGACGACTGCTCGTCTTGAAAAATTTCAGGGTTTTAATGTTTTCCTGCTGAGATTATTCAATACCAGTTGAATTGTTATGCGTTTTCTCTGAATTCCTGTATCTCCTTTTTTAATTGTTCTGAATAACCCGCTAAGTGAACGGGATTATTAGCGAATTTTTTATCATCAAACGAAGCCACGCTGTCACAGCTTTTATAACTGGCATGATGTAACGCATCAGCAAAATCAAAACCCAGTTCAAAGTTAGCAACCGCTTGTTCAATGCTGACTCTGTCTTCTAAGCTGACATGCTCAAGTGATAACAAGTGCTTAAAAACGCTGACGATTTCAGCCACTGTAAAATGGTAATATCCGCGCATCACCCATTCCAGTTCTAACAGCACGGTTTTACAAACCAGCAAAGGTTGTTCCGACTCAATCAGTTGTCATGCTAACTCGTGCTGTTTTTGTGCTTCTCCGTCGGCTTCGTCCTGAATGTAGTAACGCGCTAAGATGTTTCCTATTATCATGGTTTAATAAGCTGGCTGGGTCAAAATCGGCGGGAACAGCGGAGCGGTTGGTTTTGAGCATCGCAAAGCCTTTCGTAGATTGAGAGGAATGAACCATTTTTGCATCAGTTTTTGCAACTGGTTTGTTTTTGGCTTGTTTTTCAAGTAGAAACTCATAAAAATCAATAAGCTCTTGTTGCAATGGCAAGGTTAAAGGCGATAGGTCAAGAATGTTGGGTTGCATGATGTTTTCTCTGAGCTATTTTGGCAAAACGGTTAAAACACAGGAAAAGCCATTTATTTTAGTGGTGCTGCTGTGTTTGCGGATAACTCTGATTTAATGATTTGTTTTAACGCTTTTAGCATTTTGAAAATAGCAAAAATATCTTCATTTGCCGCTGTATATTCCGCACTAATGCAATATTCTTGTCCATTTAATAGCACAAAATTCCATACCAATCCCACTACAAATAAACCATAAATCGGCATGGTATTTTGATTCATTTCCCTTGCGACTAACATTGCTGCTAATACTTGTGCATCCGGCGATCCTTGATTTTCAATACTGCGTTTATATTCATGAAAGCAAAAATAAGGTTCGCCAGGTTCACGAAAACCGCTTGCAATCATGCCATCAACCGTACCGGATAATTCATAATCCCCGACAATACCTAAGAGTGGGCGTTCTAAAAAATACCCGATTTTGCCATCGTCAATTTTAGCGGTCATTATTAATGGGCTAATGAATTTATTTTCTAATTCCACTTCATTCCACGCTCGACCACCGCGAATTAATGCTTCTTGAAAGTTTAACAAGCTTTCTTTTTCAAACGCCGTAATTTCACAACTGTTATTTTCCCATTTTTTTAATAATTCACATTGCCAAATTTGAGTTAACCCGAAAGCTTTATCTAATTGAGTTAATGAACAGTCTTTAAAAGTGAGTTTTTTCATTTTTATTCCTTTTTTAATGGGTGTGTTGGCAAAGTGTCGGGGACGTTGATGAGGATTTGCA
>ERZ1034361.63-NODE-63-length-74229-cov-4.386490_pt1 | contig 74229 bp, 88 predicted proteins | sample MGYA00520617_ERZ1034361 | MGnify/ENA primary metagenome ERZ1034361 (study PRJEB33736, sample SAMEA104284507) | Azolla filiculoides | biome: Urban; feature: Water surface; material: Ditch water | place: Netherlands | collected 2015-10-28 | depth 0-0.1 m ... | reverse complement strand
GGGAGCCATGGCTGCAAAAGCGCTACCACCTGCCGGTGTGTCGATCGCTACGATCGCCGGCGTGCCTGTTTCCGAGTTGGTCCTGTGGGCGACCCTGATCTACACGCTGTTGATGATCTGCCACAAGTCGCTGGCGATCTGGCGCGACCTGCGCAGCCCCATCGGCAAGCCGGGAGAGCAGTGATGCACCTGATGACCTTGATCATGTGGCCCTACCTGGTGCGGAGGCTGTGGTGGTGAAGGGCGGCCGGATCATCGTCGCCGCGCTGTCGTTGTCGGCGTCTGCCCTGGTTGGCATTGCCAACTGGGAGCAGTACCGCGGCGAGGCCTATCTGCCCACCCCGCAGGATGTGCCCACCATCGGCTGGGGCTCAACCGATGGCGTCAAGGTGGGCGCGCGTACCACTCCAGACCGGGCCTTGGTCCGCTTGCTGGCTGATGCCGATCGGCACCAGCGCGAGCTGCGCGCCTGCATCGGCGACGTGGCGCTGCATCAGCACGAGTGGGACGCCTACGTGTCCTGGGCTTACAACGTGGGCACCGGTGCGGCGTGCTCGAGCACGCTGGTGCGCAAGCTGCGCGCCAACCCGCCAGACTACCCGGGCGCCTGTCGTGAGCTGCTGCGCTGGGATCGCCAGGCCGGCCGCGTGCTACCAGGCCTGACCAAACGCCGCCAGGCCGAATACCGCCTCTGCATGGGAGAAGCATCATGACCCGCGCCTTCGCCGCCCTGCTGATCGCCGCCGTCTTGGTCGTGGCCGGTTGGGCCATCCATGCCAACGGCCTGGCCGCCGGCCGGGCCGAGATCCAGGCTCAGTGGGACCGGCAGCGCATCGCCGACGCTGCAGCCACCATGCAAGCCACTCTGCAGACGCGCGAGAGCGAGCAGGCCCTGCAATCCACTGCGGACAAGATCCGCGAGGAGAAGAACCGTGAAATTCGCCATCTGTCTGCTGCCCGTGACGCTGCTCTGCGCCAGCTGCGCGACCGCCCCGGGCGTGTCGCAAACCCCCAACCTGCCACCGGCAATCAGGCTGCCGGAGCTGAGCCCTCCACCGGCGCAACTGGAGCTCAGCTCGCTCGAGAGGATGCTGAGTTTCTTGTCGGGGAAGCTACCCGAGCCGACGAGTTCCGAGCAGCCCTTGTTGAGTGCCGAGCCGCCTACGACGCAGCCCGGGAAACTCTGACCGAGGACTGAAGATGGGGCGCATATCCAAGGTCTTGCGAGAAGCCGAAGACGGCCATGGCGGGAAGTCCCTGCTTTTCTACTGTGCGGGGTGCGGCATGGCGCACCAAGTTTGGGTAGGCCTCGGTCCAGGTCCGCGCTGGGGCTGGAATGGCGACGCCGAACGGCCGACGTTCACGCCATCAGTTCTTGTCAACGGCGGCAGACTGGCGGTGGATGGAAAAACTATGCCGCTCGTTTGCCACTCGTTTGTGACCGATGGGCGTATCCAGTACCTGAGCGATAGCACGCACGCACTGGCCGGACAAACGGTTGATCTGCCGCCGTTCCGGTGGGGCATTGACGATCCTGATGAACCGAGCGAGAAGGACTGAGTAATGGCCGTGATCCGATTGGCCGGCTTTGCCGGTGAAAACCGCGCGCTGGAGCCCTCCCTACTGCCTGACAACGTGGGTGTGCTTTCGCGCAACCAGAAGCCGGGCCGCGGCGACTTGCGCCCCTGGAAGACCCCGGTCCAGGTTGCCACGGTGCCGGCCGGCCGGAGCACGATCTACCGCATGGGTCGCGATGTGGCCAGCGACGCGCAATACTGGCTGTCGTGGCCAAGCGTGGTGCATGCGGTGCGCGGCTTTGATGCCGAGGACACGACCGAGCGCACCTTCTACACCGGGGATGGCCCCCCGAAAGTGACGGACAACGTGATGGCGCTCAGCAGCGCGCCATACCCCAGCACAAACCGACCGCTTGGCCTGCCGGCGCCGACATCAGCTCCTGCCGTTGCCGTGGCCAGCGCTGGTACGGACGCGGCTGCGGTCGAGACCTATTTCTACGCCTACACCTATGTCAACGACTGGGGTTGGGAATCGGCACCGAGCCCGCCCAGCGCCCAGATCGATCGCAAATCGGACGGCACCACGACGATCAGCGGGTTTTCCGCGCCGCCTTCGGGGAACTACCAGATCAACCGGATTCGGGTTTACCGGACCCAGAGCGGGTCGACGGGGACCGAGTTCTACTTCCTGCGCGAGATTGCCTATGGCACGGCCAGCACGACCGACGACAACCGCAGCTTGGGCGAGGTGCTGCCGACTGCAACCTGGCTGGTTCCGCCCGATGACCTGTCGCGCCTGACGCCGCTGTGGAACGGCATGCTGGCCGGCATCAGCGGCAACTCGGTCCGGTTCTGCGAGGCCTACGTGCCCTACGCCTGGCCAATCGCCTATGACGTGGTGCCGCCCGACTCCAAGCCGGTGGCGCTCGGGGTGTTTGGCCAGTCGCTCCTGGTGCTGACCACGGGCCGGCCGCTGCTGGTTTCCGGCTCGAGCCCGGATGGCATGGATCAGCAGCCGCTCGAGATCCAGCAAGGCTGCGCCGCGCCGCGCAGTGTCGTGAGTATGGGCAACGGAGTCGCCTGGGCCAGCGAGGACGGCCTGGTCTGGTATGGCTCGGGTGGTGCCCGCATCCTGACGGCCGGCCTGATGCTGCGCGAGGACTGGCAGGCCCTGGTGCCCAGCTCCATCATCGGCCAGATGTACGAGGGCCTGTATTTCGGCAGCTACGACGATGGCAGCGGGCGCAAGGGATTCTTCATCGACCCAAGCGGCCCGAACGGCATCTACTTCATGGACGCTGGCTACGCCGCGCTCCACTTCGACCAGCTGAAGGACCAACTCTACGTCCTCGATGACACCAGCATCAAGAAATGGGACGCCGGAAGCCTCATGACGGCCAGGTTCAAGAGCAAAGCGTTCCGCGCGCCGAAGCCCATCAACTTCTCCGCTGCCGAGGTGGTCGCCAGCAGCTACCCGGTGATCTGCCGCATTTACGCCGATGGCGTGCTCAAGCACACCCAGAGCGTGACCGGGCAGACCCCGTTCCGGCTGCCAGCCGGCTTCATGGCGCAATCCTGGCAGATCGAGCTCGAGGGCGTTAACGCGGTGCAGGGCATTGCCCTGGCCACCAGCATCCAGGAACTGGCGCAAGTATGAGCGACAACCGCACCGACCTGCCGAGCCCATCGGCCCCGAACTTCCAGCAGCGCCTGCGCGAGACGATCCAGACCTACCTGGGCCGCCAGGGTAGCCCGCTTGATCGAGGCCTGACGCTGCGTGACCTGCTGGAAAACGGCATCGTCTCGCTCAAGAACGGGTTCACGCTCAAGCCAGGGCAGTCTGGCACGCTGCCACTCAACCCCGGGTCCGCTGTTGAAGGGGTCTACGAGCCGGACCTGACGCCACCCCCCGTTCCGACTGGGCTTGTGGCGACTGCCGCAATCAGTCATATCCTGATCGAGCACGACGCGCCGCTCTACAGTCAGGGTCATGGCCATTTGCGAACCCGCCTGTATGGCGCAACGCGCGCGGCCGGTGCACCCGCCCCAGTGTTCAGCGATGCCGTGGAGATTGCGCAGTTCAGCGGAACGGTCTACGCACACCCCAGCAACCCAGCGACAACCTGGCACCTATGGGTCAAATGGGAGACTGTGGACGGCGTGCTCAGCGCGGCACCGGCCGGCGGCACCAACGGGATAGTTGCCACGACAGGCCAGGATGTCAGCAAGCTGGTATTCGCCATGACTGGCCCAGGCAACCCGTTCAAGGTGGTGACGGAGCAAATCACGTTGCCTGATGGGACCGTCGTTCCGCCCGGCACGTATACGGCTGATGCGTTCATCCACAATGGTCAGATCACCAACGCCAAGATCGCCAACCTGGCGGTGGACGACGCCAAGATCGCAAACCTCTCGGTCGGCAAACTAACGGCCGGATCTATCGCGATAGGGGAGTACGTCCAGTCGACAGGGTATGTGGCTGGGTCCGCAGGTTGGCGCATCGATGGAAATGGAAATGCTGAATTCGGAGCCGCCTCGATTCGCGACCAGCTTGCAGCCAGCCAGATAGACACCCGCGGCCTGTCGATCAAGGATGCAGACGGGAACGTGATTTTGGCGGCTGGTACTGCCCTGGACTTCTCCACGGGCGTGGGTGGGTCAGGAAAGCCTGCTGACGGAGCCAATAACACCTACCTGGATATCGATGGCAGTATCCAGGGGGTGTCGTCTGGCTCGGGCACCAGCGTGTCCAACACCACGCTCCAGAATCAATTCAGCGGGACGAACCTTGCCGTTGGCTCTACTTTCACGAGCAGCACATCCATAGGCAACTCGGCCAACCTCACCGATAACGTCATTGCCATCCAGGCCAACAACTATGCAGGGTTTGGGGATGGAGCGCAGTGGCTTCAAGCTGACTTCGGGAGCGTCAAGTTCATAGGTGAAAATCGCGCCTTCTGGTGGGCGTATGACGGTCGCACGTACCAATACGCCATTGCGGTGTCTAAGGACGGGTCCAACTGGGCATGGGTGAAGGGTTCTGGAAGTACCGCTGGAGTGGTGAGCGCCTACGTCACCAGCCGAGCGCTGATAAACGACTACGGCACCAGCGGCAATGGAACTGTCAGGTTCCCAACGATCGACTCGGTGAACGACTTTGCTCGCTACATCCGAATCTACGCCAACGGCAACACGTCGAACGCCGGCAACCACCTGTACGAGTGGCAACTTTGGAGTGGTGGCGCTCCGGTTGACCCCTATATCGAGGACTACAACAAGACTGTCGCCCCTGGAGCTACGGTGGGCGCTACCGCTGGCGTCAACTTGAAGGATAGCTCTGGAAACTCACTCGCCGACAGCGCCATCAAAAATACAGCTATCTCTGCTGGCCAAAACCTTATCCCAAACTCTGACTGGACCAGCGCCATGACTGTTGGCGGGTCCTGGAACCCGGACGGCGCAGTATTCGGGCACTACCTGCGATACGCCTCTGAGCTTTGGGCAAACACCTACGCTTTGCAGGGGGTATCGACCAGAAACGTGGTCATCCTTCAAAACGGAAAAACTGTAGGTGGCGATGGGGGAGTGGCGTCAGACACTTATCCTACGGGCAATTGGGGGAGCGGTATCCCTGTTGTGGGCGGAAAGCGGTACTGCTTCTCGTACTATGGGGCCTCCCATCGCTGTGACTTTGGCATGTACTGGGAGTTCAGGGACTCTGCTGGAAACGCGATCGTATCTGCGCAGGATACCCAATCCTCTACCGAAGGTTCAGCAGACACGCTTTCACTGTACAAGCGCCCGTTCGCATGTATGACTGCGCCGCCAAACGCGGCCACTGCTGGGCTTGCTATCAGAAAGTTCAACACGTACTCTTTTGCGAGTGACAGTTACTTCTGGTTTGCCGCCCCGCAGTTCGAGGTCATTGGCAATGACGCTAACGCCCCTGGTCCATATAACCCAGGCCCGGCTACGAACACAAGGCAGCTAGGGTATTCGGGGGACCTCAATGCGACCGTCGGCGCACCAACCGGCACTCTTGTTGCTGGCGTAGCAGCAGAGACTGTTGCTGCTAATGCGGCAGCTGTAGCCAATAAGCTGGATAAGGCCAGTTCCGAAATCCTTACTGTTTCCACAACGAGCGCTACTCGTGTTGCTGGTTTGCGCGTAGGTGACATTACTTGGGACGCCAGCGGAAACAGGGATGGCGGCAAAGGTTTGGCGCTGACTCCCAGCGGCGTAGTGGCGCACAACGGTGCCAAGCACACCTTTGCGCTCAATGCAACGACAGGTGAGGCCACTTTTAGCGGTGAGATTACCGCCAGTAGTTTTGCGACTGGTGCGTTTACTGGATACGCTTGGCCTGCTGCTGGGCAAGAAGGTAGCTACCTAGGCCCGGATGGCTTGCTGCTTGGCAACTATAACAACAGCAAGTATTTCCAGGTTACTTCTGCCGGCAACGTCTATGCCCCCGGTATGAAGATTGAGGACGGTGCCCTGACAATCAGCCAGGCCAACGTTATCAACACGCTGCAGATTGCGGGCCAGGCCGTCACGGTCAGCAACCAAGCGGACGGAACTGCCCTGTCAGTGTCCACGACACTGACGATCCCAGCCAACACGACGATGGCAATCACGGCTGTCGGCTCGGTCGGGTCATTCACCTCAGAAGATTCTGCATTCGTCAATTGGTCTGTTCCTATGATGTCAATATCAATTGACCAAGTTGGAATTTCGGACGCCCACCAATACCAGGTGTCTGCTCAAGGCGAGAATTGGACGGACTACACTATCTACGCTACATCACTTTCATACGGTAGATCTATAACGAACTCGAGCGAGTTGCCTATAACGGTGACAATTACAGTCACTGGGGCATCAGAAAGCAAGGGTGCGAGCAAATCCATCACGGCATTCGGATTCAAGCGATGATGCAATTCACTATCTACGACACCGCTACCCACGCAGTCCTGTACTCAGGTACTGCCAGCGATCCCGAGGCTCTGGCAACTAGCGGCTCCCACCTTCTGCTTGGTGTTGCTCACGGGCCCGGGTTCATCGATGGTGGCGAGTTCGTGCCGATGCCTGAAAGTCCAGGGCCTGGGCACAGGTTCAACTACGCCTCGAGGCAGTGGGAATCGACCAGGATGCTGGAAAAGCGGTGGTCGGCGGTCCGGTTCGAGCGCAACAAGCGCCTGACAGCATCCGACTGGACCCAGCTCCCCGATGTGCCTCTGGCCACCAAAGAAGCCTGGGCCGTGTATCGCCAGGCGCTGCGAGACGCGACCCTGCAGCCGGACCCGTTCAACGTCGTCTGGCCGGCGGCACCGGGGTAACTCCTGGCTGGGCTATGATTGCCTAAAGGTCTTCGGCAGCACTCAGAGGCAGCATTTTCTGAGCATGGTACTTTTCATGGACATACTAGGATCATGAAGTACGAATGTACTTAAAAATCAACCACTTAAAAAGTTTATTGATATTTGAGTGGGAATGATCTAACGTCAGGCAAAGCCAGGCAGCACAAGGCAAGAAAAGCACGCAAGCCCCTGATTTCAGGGGCTTTTTTCTTGCCCTCGTCGAGCAACGTCAGGCAATACAAGGCGCCCTCAAGCAAGTTCCAGTCATGGTACGGGGCTTGGTATCATCGCCACCGTGCATGGCAGGATGCGGCCAGTACCATTGATTGATGACGTGAGATTTCATGGTATCAAAACCAAAAAATCTCATACAGAACAACAGCTTGTGATCGGTACGCGGCAATCTGAAATCATGGTACTTTCAGACGCATCCAGAACCATGACTGGCCATGAAAACCATGGCAAGTTGTTGATCTGAAAGGTCTAAATCATGCTTACCGATACCAAGTTGCGCAACATGAAGCCGCGCGAAACCACGTTCAAGGTCGCTGATCGCGATGGCCTCTATGTGGCAGTGGCGCCATCAGGAGGGATTTCGTTCCGCTACAACTACCTGATCAGCGGTCGGCAGGAGACGGTCACGTTCGGTCGGTATGGGATGGGGGGCATCACGCTGGCAGAGGCGCGCATGCTGCTGCACGACGCCAAGCGCATGATTGCGGAGGGCAAGTCCCCGGCGCGCGAGAAGGCCAGGGAGAAGGAGCGGGACAAGGCATCCCAGACGTTCGACGACTGGGCGCAAGCCTGGCTCAAGGGGCACGAGATGGCCGACTCGACACGCGACATGCGGACGGCCACCTACGAGCGCGAGCTGAAAAAGCCTTTCGGTTCCAAGACGCTGAACGAGATCAGCCACGAAGACCTGCGCACCCTGTGCGACAAGATCGTGGAGCGCGGCGCGCCAGCAACTGCCGTGCATGCCCGGGAGGTCGTGATGATGGTGTTCCGCTGGGCCATCGAGCGCGGCCAGAAGATCGACAACCCGGCCGACCAGGTGCGGCCGGCAACCATCGCCCGGTTCAAGCCGCGCGAGCGCTCGCTGTCGCCCGACGAGATCGGCACCATGTACGAGTACCTGGAGAAGGTTGCCTCAGGGCCGCAGTTCAAGGCGGCGTCACGCCTGCTGCTGCTGACCCTGGTGCGCAAGGGCGAGCTGGTGGGCGCGAAGTGGGGGGAGGTCAGCTTCTCGAATGCGCTCTGGACCATTCCGAAGGATCGGATGAAGCGCCGGCGAGATCACCTGGTCCCGTTGTCCGACCAGGCGATGGAAATCTTCATGGCACTCAAGACCTTTGCCGGTGGGTCTGAGTATGTGCTGCCGTCGCGCTACGACGCTGACGCGCCCATGAGTGCAGCCACGCTCAACCGCACGCTTGAGCTGGTCTACAGGCTGGCCCAGAAGGAGGGTCGAAACCTGGAGAAGTTCGGCCCGCATGACCTGCGCCGCACTGCATCGACACTGCTGCACGAGGCGGGCTATCACACGGACTGGATCGAGAAGCAGTTGGCTCACGAGCAGCAGGGCGTGAGGGCCGTCTACAACAAGGCCGAGTACCTGGAGCCGCGCCGGGGCATGCTCCAGGATTGGGCCAACATGATTGACGGCTGGACGGTCAAGCGGTCTGCTGCTTGAACCCAGGCCGGTCTGCCTGGGAGCCAGACTGCTTGCGGCCCTCTATCCAGGCCTGCACTTCAGCGGCGTCCCAGACGACATAGCGACTGGTCAGCGCAATGCGACGAGGGAATTCCCCACGCTTCTCCATGTCGAGTATCGTGCGCTTGCAGAACGGCACGATACCCAAAAGCGTCTTGTGGTTGATGAGCCGAGCCACCATCATGCCACCCCCGTAGATCCAAAGCCGCCGGCCCCGCGCTCGGTCGGCGTGAGCTGGTCGACCAGCTCGAACTCGATCCTCGGTATCGGCAGGATCATGGCCTGGGCGATGCGACTACCATGCTCGACCAGAAGCGGCTGGTCGCCATCGTTGCGCAGGCGAACCATCACTTCGCCGCGGTAGTCCGCATCGATCACGCCAGTTCCGTTCGCCAAGCGCACCCCATGGTTGAAGCCGTGCCCGCTGCGCGAGTAGATCATCATGACGTGTCCGGCAGGCACTTCGAAGGCGAGGCCGGTCCGGAATGTGCGAGCCTGACCGGGTGGCACGGCTTCGGCGCGGAACTCTCTGTCCACGATGGCGTGCAGGTCGAGGCAGGCGGCGCCCTGGGTGGCGTAGCGCGGCATGATGGCGCGCGGGTCCAGTTGCTGGATCTTGAGTCTCATGGTGGCCGGCTCGATGTCCGGTTTCTCGGTCAGTAGTTTTTCGATGGCTTGGGCGCAGGCGACCTCAAACGGCCTGTCGTGGTCGGCGTTTGCGGCTAGCCAGTGGGGGTCTTGGAGTTGTTCGGCGGTCATGGGTTCTTCTGCGCAGGCTTGGCCTGCAATTTCTGTGTGCATCCGGCGCACACGAGGTGCGCGCGGAACTTTCTCGATCCGGCCTGTGGCTTGGCCTCGCCGCAGTAGAAGCACTGGATCGTCGCGTTCGGCCTTAGATCAGCCAGGGTGCCGGTCGGCTTCATGCGGCTACCTCCCGGTGATCCAGATAGAACCGGATCATCGTGGTGCGCCACTGCGCGCGCTGGCTGGCTTTCTGCTGCCGCTTGTACCGGCGCTGCGCGTCGGAGTAGGCCCGGTTGAGCTCGCCGGCCCGAGTCTTGGCCTGGGTGATCAAGGCCTTGTTTTTCGACCGCAGCGCCTGACTCATGGCTGAGTTCGCGGCGTTGCGGTCCCGGTACAGTAGGGCAAGCTGATCGAGCGTGATGGGTTGCGCATCGGTCATGGTTGCAGCCTCACGGGACGGACGGCGAAGGCCTGCGACTCCCGATAGGCCCGGTAATCCAGCTGCTCAAACGTGCCGAAACCGTCGCAGTGCCGGCCAGAGTTGGCGCCAGATCGGCAGTCCTCCCAGTGCGCAGCCTGGGCCGCGATCATGGCGCGCAGCGCGCCCACTTTCGAGCGATGCAGCGACTGCAGCATCAGGCCGGACTCGTAGATGCAGTCAGTCCAGAAGTAGCCGTAGAACATCATGGCTTGCCCCCCCAGGCGCCGAGCGGCGCGCTGGGCGCGTTTGGCCTCGGCGGCAAGCAACCGTTGCTCGTCGGCAAAGGTCGCTGTGGGTCGAGGGTAGCTGCGCGGTAGGCTGGTGCTGGGCCATGCGGCGGCCAGGGCCGGGTTGCCGGCGACAAGGCCCGCAGCAAAGGCGACCAGTCCAGGTAATGAGGAGCGGCGCGCGGTCATGTGTTGCTCCTTGCTCGAATGGCGCCGCGGGTCATGATGCCCCCATCGGGAAATCGCGCGGGGCGTGGACTTCGTCGAGCCCGGTCAGGTAGGCGCTCAAGAACAGCTGCTCCATGATCGGGTGACGCTGCCTCATGGACTGCACCACCTGCATGGCGTCCTGGAAATACTTCCGCTTGCGCTCGGCCGGCCAATCCGGCGGTGAGTTGATCAGGTCGCGCAGGTTCGCCGTCTTGTCCGCCACCTTCACGATTGCAGCTCGGGCGCTCATGGTCTTGGCGTGCGCGGCCTGCCATGCGGCCTTGCCACCAGGGCCGAATTCGGCCGGGTTGGTCAGCTCGCGCACCACGTCGGCCACGTCATGCCCGAACTCGGCCGCTAGGTGTTCATGGGTGGTTCCGGTGTCCTCCATCGTGTCGTGCAGCAGCGCGGCCTGCAGGATCACCTGATCCACGATGCCGGCCTCGTCGCGCAGAATGCGCGCCACCGCGCGCGGGTGCTCGATGTAGGGGATCTGTGGAGCGCCCGGCTTGCCCTCGCGGTACTGGCCGGTATGCGCGCGCTCGGCGTATTGGTCGGCGCGGCGCATACCGGCCTCGCGCTCAGCTGTTGCGCCTGCAGCGTAGGCCAGATGCACCAGGGCCTCGACCTCATGCGCAACATCGACCCAGCTTCCATTCGAGTGCCGCACGATCGTATGGCTGAACCCGTTGCTGTTCGTGAAACCAGCCTCCCGCGCCATGCGGATGATGTCGTCGCGGGTGGTCATGCGCCCCCCTTGATCTCGCGCTCGATGGAGCGGGCAAACGCTCGATGTTTTTTAGCTCTTCCAGTCACCCACTCCCATCTTTCATCAATCTGCTCATCCGTCAGCGGCTGCTGCGCTGGTGCCTCGGGGGCTGCGGCGAGCATGGCTGCATGGATCTTTTTCAGCATCGGGTCGATTTCCCCATCCCGAACAAGATCGGATCGCGCTGCATCCAGCATTTCCCTGGTCGGCTCCACCGGCACCAGCTTCCAACCTGGTGGAATTCCAGCAGATTGCGGTGCTGCTGCCGGTGCTGAACTGGTGACCGATTCTTGCAACTTCACGCGCAAGTCTTCGTCGTTGCTGGTTTTTTGTTGGTGATCGACCTGGTGCTGCTGCGTTGGCTGCGGGTGGGCGTTCTTCTCCCGCAGCTTGGCTTCGATGGCTCGGATGCTGTCGATAAAAGGGTGCTCGGGGTCGATGTCGTCGTCCGTCAGACCGACCCACTGTGCTGGCTGCGGGTGGGTGTAAAGGATGCGCGTAGGCCACCCGTGGGATGCGTTGTAGTCGAACGCCTGCTTGTCTTGGTCCCTCCATAACCCGTCAGGTCTTTGCAGTTGATAGACCGGCTTAGCCTGCTGCTGCGACCGTCCTAGATCCGCATGCTCATCTTCGGTAATCGCCTCCGCAGCTGCCAGTAGATCTTCCCAGGTCCATCCTTCTTGATCCGTCACGCGTCGCATCGCTGTAGTCATGCGCTTCGGTACCAACACCGTTCCATTCGGCTGCTGCGCTGGCTGAGGGTGAGTGCTACGCGGCTTCCCGCAGTGCGGACACCTGGCAATCCACAGTTCAATACCCATGCACAGTGCGTCGCAGTCGTGTTTCCACGCCACCGGCTCGGGCTGCTGCACCATATTGAGGTCATGCTCAACATGGTCGGCCTCTATGGCTTGGCGCAGGGCGGTGACGGCTCGTTCGCGCTTCCCAATCCAATCTCTGTTGTCCGACACGCTGTCGTACAACGCCTCCAGCGCCTGCTTCATTGCGGCTTCTTTTGGCATCAGCGGCCCGACCCCGCCAGCGCCCACGACATCCAGCTGAGCCTCGAGCTCAGCAACACGGGATCGCAGTTCAATGCACTCGTCGACCCGGCGCTTCACGTCATCGCAGGATGCACTCTCGTAGTCAGGGTGCATGGCGCGCACCTCTTTGGCCGACTCCGGCGTGTCCGCCATCGCAACCACGCTGCAGGCGGCAAGTCGCAAGCTCTCGCGCTCCAGTTTGGATGTGGTCTCGGTGACCTTGGCACGCAAGCTGCTCAGATCCGGTCGCTGGATCAGCATGGTGTTGATGTCCAGGATGTCGCCCGTGATTTCGTAAAGGCTGCGCTCCCGTTGCGGTGCTTCGATCTGATTGGTGAGGTCGGTCATGCGAATAGTCCTTGGAATGGGTTTGCGGGGATGCCGGATCGACGTCGGGCAATGGTGATCTTGTGGCGCTCGCGAAAGCGCCGGTCGTACTCGGGCCTGGTACAGGCCGGCGGCTTCTGGGCATCTTGCTGGCTGCCCGTGCGCAGCGCCCACTGCCGCGAGCGCTGGCTGCCCAGATAGGGCCAGTCGCTGATGTAGATGCGCTTCATCTCGTGTAGCTCGCTGACGGCCTTACGGGTGCCATCACGAGACAGATCAAGCTCAGCGCACAACTCCTGGATCGTCATCGGCCCAATGGTCTTGATGCGATCCAGGATGGAATGCTGGGTGGCTGTCAGGCCCTGCTTGTCTCGGCTCTTTTTCATGCTGCCGCCCTTTTGGCTACCCGCCTCAGATCGGACGGGGAGCGGCTTCCTGGGCTCTTGATTTTTGATGTCACCATGCTGATTGGCCCGATGTGCGGGACATACTCGTCACCTCGGCGGCTGGGGTGCTTTAGGTTGTCGTCGCCTTCGGGGCGCGTGAATTGCTTTGCCGGCAACCAGACACCATCCATCTTTCCTATCAGGCGGCCCGGGGTGATGCTTCCAGGCGCAGGGATGGGAACCGGCTCTTTCTTCGCTTTGCTGGGTTCTGACTCAATGGCCGTGCCCGCAATGGCCCATCGACCCATGTTGCGAATGCCGTGGTTAACGATTCGACGCTGTTTGGACAGCAATCTCATGTGCCGCGCAACAGCGCCCGCCAGTTCGTTCGGCAGCCTGTTTTGTATTTCAGCGAGCGAGCACGGCTGATGCCGGGACAGGACTTCCAGGATTTTTTCGGTGATGCTCATTTGACAGCCCATCCCCAGAGTTGCGTGATGCCGCCTGAGCGGCTGTTGGTGATGTTGTCCAGCAGACGCCAGCCGGCCTTCGTGAGCACGGCGCGCTGGGCCTCGTTGGTCGCGTCGATGGTGCAGGTCGCGTAGTCGTAGCCCAGGTAGCGCAGGGTCTGCATCTGGTCGAATTTGAGGGAGTGCCCGAAGCCTTTGCCACGATGCTACGGCTTGACGTGCAGGCTGTGGCAGTGGGCCAGCTGGGGTTGCCCGGGAACGGTATCGATCTCGTAGGCACCGTGGGGTGTGGAGTAACGGGACATGGTTCGGGTGTAAAAAAGCCCGCACACGGCGGGCTGGGTTTATGTGGAATGGGTGCCTGGTGGCGGGGGGTCGGTCAGGGCGAACCCTTGGCCCGCCTTGACGATGACGCCCTCGGCGGCGAGCTGCTGCAGGTAGCGGCGCACCGTGTCGGTTCCACCGCCACCAGCATCTCGCACGGCGCGCACGCTGGGCTTGATCTGGCCGGCCAGTACGCCGGATCTGATGCGCAGATAACGGTCCTCACCATCCGGTACGGCGGCCTCGATCGGTGTTACCGGAACCGTTACTGGCACTGCTTCCGCCTCCGTTATCGGCTGAGTAACAGCCTCTTGCGTGACCTCGAGCGCCGGACTTTCCATTGCAGCAGGCGCTGCAGCCATGGTCGACAGCGGGATCGCTGCGGCCATCGAGCGCCAGGCGCCGAATGGGCTGGCCACAGGAGGAATTGCTGACTGAGCCCCACGGGGTAGGGCGGTGCGGTGCGGTACGGCCGCCTGGAACGACCGCTGCCCGAGCGTTACCGGTCCTGGTACAGGCGGCGTTACGGGTGCCTGAACCGCCTGTACCGCCTGTACCTCGCCCTCGTCATCGGGCCGGCGCAGCATCAGCCCGGCAACGCCGAACATCGTCAGGCCGATGGTACTGACCAACACTGGCATGGCAATGCTGTGAGCCAGCGAAAGCCCCGGCCCCAGCATGCGCGGCAGGGTGGTGCGCTGCTTGGCCTGCAGGTCGGCCAGCTCCTCGCGCAACGGCTCGATGTCGCGCTCCATCGCGTCGGCCTGCCGGATCGCTTGCGTGCCCAGGTGACGCGCCCAGGCGTTCTCGCTGGCACCCTGGCGCTCGCCGCTGGCCCGCACTCGAGCAGCATCAGCGCGCCGGGTTTCGATCGCCGCGCGCAGGCTGTCGAGTCGCGTGGCTTGGCCAGCGATGGCCGCCTCGGTGTCGTGGTTGATCACCATGCGAGTGCCGAAGATGGTCAAGATCTCGAATGCCAGCAGGGCCAGGCCCACCAGGCGCAGCTGGTAGAGCCTTGCAGTCGGCAGCAGCGCCACCAGGAAGAAGGCCACCAGCTCGGTCGCGACCATCAGCACGCCGGCCGCAGCCAGGATGACGCGGGCTGTGCTGTCGGGCTCAGTCAGCTCAAGGCCGCGCACCAGCAGCCAGCCGGCGACCGTGCTGCTGGCAACACCTATTCCGATACAGGTCAGCGCAATGCTGATCCGCGCCCAATAGGGCAATGGGATCGTGTTCATGATGGCTTTCCGCGGGATGATGCGGGGTTATTGCTGGATCTTCATGATCCAGCCTATCGGTCGCTTGAACTCAATCAGACCACGACGCTTCAGTGATTGCAGGCGGGAGTCCAAAACGCGGAAGGTCTGATCGTCTCGTTTACCTCGGCCTTGAACTTTGATGCACTCGTCAAGCGTGAATTCAAAGATGCCGTCGAATTCCCGCTTGTCGGCCTTGATCGCTTCATGGATCAGCAGATCGAGTTTGTCGTATTGGCTCATGCTGCCGCCTGCTGTGCTGCCGCAGAGGCGATCGTCTCGAGTGCCGTGAGCAGCGCCGGTGTCGGGATGACGTACTTGATGCGGGAGTCGACCGTGTCGGGGGTCACGTCGATCGCGCCTTGAGCGCGCAGTTTCTGGAGGTGGCGGTGCACCGTGCTGGGCGACAGCCGATCGAACGTCCGCATGGCGCCCAGGATGGTCAGGGGCTGGCGGTCACGCCAGTGAATGGAGAACCCGGCAATCATCGTCATCTCGGTCGGTGACAGATCTTTGAGGATCGTCTGGCGTCGGGCCTCCTCAATGGCGGCGAAGGTGTGCAGGGCTTGTGTGGTCATGGTTTTGGTTCCAAAGGGTGGGGCAAGTCGCCCTGGGGTGGGTTAGGGGGTTGCCTTGGCGATGGCGGCGCGGGCCGCTGGGTGGTGCTCCACCGGGTACGGTCCGATCTCTGTTTCGTCGATAACGGCGGGGCCAGGGATTGCTTTCAGCTGAAGCGCAAAGTTGCGCTCAGCTTCGGCCTTGCGCTCCGGTGCACTCATCGCGCAACCGAAGCACACCATCGCTCCGCGCGGACCGTATGGCCTCAAGTCTGAGGTCTTATCGCAGTAATGGCACCTCACGATGCACCGCTTTCTACGCGCTTGAACTCGACAACCCAGACCCAGGGATTTGCATCCCATGATCCGGCTCCGTTGATGGATTCCCAAAGTGCCAGATAGCCACCCGGCCCATAGATCGCGCTCCCGCTGTCGCCTCCGGTCGGTGTCATGCATTCCAGCGCACAGCCTTCTGCTTGAGCATCGCCCTCGCTGATGTCTTGCAACCTCTCGACGCGCACACTGGTGATCTCGAGCGTGATGCGGCTGGCCCAGCGGGGCATGTGGATGCTGGGGCGCCAAACCTTGCGACCATCGTCGCCATCAGCACGGTACTCAACATCATCGGCGGTCAGCTTCGGAGGGTAGTACCCGATCGCCGGGTCGTGTTCATCCTTGAACCACCAGTGCGCTTCCCGCAACCACAACCGGTCGCCTGGCTGGCCGTAGGGGCACAACTCAGCAATGAGCGGGGAGCAAGTTGCAGCTTCATGGCCGGCCTTACCAAGCATCTTCCAGCCGCCAGCAAAGCGCCCGTCATAGATCGGCTGCGGCTTCACCACCCGTCGCGTCTGTGTCTTCGTGCTGGCCAGGATGGAGCGCACCATCGGCGCGCTGAACAGGATCGGGCGCTCTTTCATTGAAGTTTCTCCAGCAGGCCTGACACTTCGGAGAATCCGTTGTGTGATGCGGCCCGGATCATGATTTCCTTGCGTGCAAAATGCAGGGCGTCCGCACGCGAGTCGGCTGATTTGCCCCACTTCCTCCCGATCCGGTAGCAGTAGCCACCAGTCGGACCGTGAAAGCTGGTCGAGAAAATCCAGTGAGGTCCGTCGCGCGCGAGTTCGATTTCCAGGCTGACGCGGCGACCGCGAAGGATGATCCTCTCGTTGATTTCATCGTCGGTGCAGATGTGGCCGCTCGGCTCGACGGGCTTTTGCTGCAGTACGGGGCCAATGCTGGCGAACAGGTCGAGCTGCGCGCTCACGATGCACCGCCTTTCAATTCATATCGCATGTTGAGCCAGCCCGCGTACTCGGTCATGTTGTCGATCAGGATGCGACGACCGTCGCCGGCACCCATCTTTTCGTCGTCGCTGCCGTCGCGGCATTCGCGGCAGGCTTCCAGGTAGGTCTGAATGGCTTCGGCGGCCTTGCTCAGGGCTTTGGCAGCCTTCAGGCCTGCGGCCCGGCGCGCGGTTTCGGCTTTGCGTTGCCGGGTGCGGTCGCGGTCGCTGATCCAGTCTTCGCCGGTCATGGTGAGTTGGTCGCTCATGTAGCCCTCCCGGTGCGCGTCGATTCGACGCTGTGGGCCAGGTAATCCTCGTCGTGCTGACGGCGGACGGCGCGGTCGCCGCTGCTGCGCCGGAGCTTCCTGGCGATTTCGCGCACGCGATCGACGCTCCATCCGGCTGGCATGCAGTCGTTATCCTCCCGGTCGATCATTGCCAAGACGGCCTCCTGCAGCTCGTCGCGCTGGGCGGCCAGCTCGACACGGAGTATGTCGCGCATCACGTTGGCACGATTGAGCGTGCCCTCGCGCTCCAGCTGTTCTGTGCTCAGACCCTCGCATGCATTCCAGCAGGCCGCCAGGCGGCGGGCATTGGCTTCAGGGTCATCTTCAGGGCCGGCCTCCATGTCGCACATTGGTAGGCGATGGCCGTTTATCGAGAGATCCCATCCAAAATTGCCATCAGCTTCGTTTTCCCACTCAGCTACTGACAGCCGACCCTGGGTGTGCTGCCCATTCATGCTGCATCTCCTTGATTGAATAACGTGATTTGAGAATCGTCTTGCGCATCGGCAAGATCAGACTCCGCGATGCCAAAGTCCTCGTACTTGAATTCCTTGAGCATCTCGGCGTGAATGTCGGCGTCGTCAAATTCCTCGACCACTGCAAGAACGTCATCGGCAGTCACATAAAGCATCTGCTGATTGGCGTGCTGCTTTGCCAGCCATTCGGTCATCGCCTTTTCGTGCGACGCTTTTATGAGCATGGCGACCTTATGGCTTGGCGCTGCGTAGATGTCATCCGGGCCAGGAATTCGAACGATCCAGAGCTTGGCGTCTTGGCTCATGCTGCACCGCCTTTCAGTAATTCATCCAGCGGAAGTGGATCGCAGCTTTCATTCTTCGGCCACGGGCCTTTGAAGAACTCGGCGGGGCTCGGTTGCTCACTCCAGGCTTTGCGGCGCGCCGGGCAGTCGACGTGCGAACACTCGGCGAAATCGCTGTTCATGCGCTTGGGGTCGCGGTTGCAGGTATCGCATTTCTTTGCGCTCATGCCATTTCCCCGCCCAGCGCCTCAACCAGCTCGCCGATCAGCTGTGACAGCTCACCGGTGGCGATGGTGACATCCGCATCAAACCCGTCCTGATCGCTGGCTTGACCCTCGAACACGCCATCCAGGAACTCGATCTTCTTGAGCTGCAGGCCTTCGGTCAGCACGAAGCTGACACGGCCAGCCCAGTCGAACGCGAGCTTGGTGGGCAGCTTGCCCTGGCTGATGTGCAGGCGCATCTGCTCATCGTCCAAGTGGTGACGATCGAACTTCACGACCGACCTCATCTCGTCGCCGCTGTGCAGCTCGACGTGCCGGCCAGGCGAGAATTGGCCCGGCCAGTCGTCGGCGCTGCCGGTCAGCCACTGCGTCATCGCCGTCTGCGGGGAGGCCACGGTATTGAGCAGCGAGACCTGCAGGCCCGGCAGGCACTCGACCAGCGAGCTGACCAGGGTATCGGCCTTGCCTTGGCTCGAGCAATCCAGCACCAGGCGGCCGTTGGTCAGGTCCATCCACACCAGGATGCTGCTGGTCTTGGGGAAGGCGTGTGGCAGCAACTCCTGAATGACCAGTTCCTTGAGCTCGCGGGTCTCCTTGCGCCCCGGCTTGCGGCCTTCCTTCTCCTCGATCTGGGCGCAGCGTTCATCCAGGTGGCGCTTGACGACCGAGCCCGGCACAGCCTTGCTCTCGTGCATGAAGCGCAGGATGCGCTGGCCAGCAACCAGCTCAACCAGCGCGCCATGGGCCTGGCCGCGCGGCGGCGCCCAGCCATAGGATTCGGGTTGCGTTGCGCCGCAGGGCTGGAACGGCATCTTGGCCAGTGCAGCCTCCATGGCTTCGGCGTCCATCGCCCAGCCTTGGGCAATGCGGTAGATTTGCGTGTTCTTGAACATGGTGGTGGCGTGAAAAAGCCCGCGTTCAGCGGGCATAAATGAAGAATTGGCGCAGCAGCGAGTCAGGTTTTTGGGAAAATCTTGCAGAGGTCGCCGGCTACGGCGTGCCCTCGACGCATGAGCGTCTTGGCCATCCTGGCGCGATCGGCATGGCTGTGGGAAGCCTGCCGGAGCAGTCCGAGGTAGCTGTTTCCGCTGGCGTACGTCTTGTCGCTCGGCATTTCGGCCAGGCGTTGCATTGCAGAATCCAGTGTGCGAGGGCGCGTAGTTCGCCGCCACGGCCTGATGACCTGGCCGACGAAATCGACGCCGCGGTCGACCGGCTGCAGGATGGTCTTGGTCGGGTTGACTTGGGCCCCCAGTCGATCCGGCAAAAACGCCGTGACCGCGTCGCGCGCCGCAACAAGCTGCTGGGAATCGAGGCTCAGCATCACAAAGTCATCGACGTACCTGACATAGTGTTTTGCCTTGAGCCGATGCACGCAGAACTTGTCCAGGGCATCGAGGTGCACGTTGGCAAAAAATTGGCTCGACAGGTTGCCGATGGGCAAGCCGGTGTTCGGCGGCGCGTTGAACAAGCTCTTGTGGGGAGGCACCCTGGCCAGCAGTTCTCGCTTACCGCGCACCTCGACGTTTTGCCGAGGGTCGTGAAACAGCACGCGGCGCGTCAGGTCCAGCCAGAATGATTCGTGGATCTTGGCTTCCAGCTGCCGGAACAGCGCGCGCTTATCGATCGCTACGAAGAAATTGGCCAAGTCCATCTTGAGATAAAAGGCTTGGTGCTCCCAGTTCTCGGTGATCGATCGGATGCCGTGCTCCAGGCGCTTTACGGCATAGAGCGTGCCGCGCCCGGGAATGCAAGCACTGCTGCCGGCGACGAAGCTGGCATGAAAGCGCGGCGAGATGTGGTTGTAGATCAGGTGATGGACGACGCGGTCGCGAAACTGCGCCGCCCATACCTCGCGTGGCTTCGGCCTGGTGATGGCGAAGCAGATCGATTGACCTGGTTGGTACAGACCATCGACCAGCTCGGCATGCAGGTCAAATAGGTTGCGCTCTAGGTGGGCCTCGAATGCGAGGGCGCTCACGCTGTTGCGCTTGTTGCGCCGGCAATCGAGGTAAGCCTGTACCAAGAGGCTGAACAGGTCCGAATCTGCGGACGGCCCGAGCTCGGAGCTCGTTGTTCTGGTGGTTGTAGTTCTGGTTGCCGTTGTTGAAGTTCTGGTACCAGGCAGAGGCCGAGTCGCGCTATCTACATCGTCCCCGCGAAGGCTGTCGCCGATCATGGGGAAAATTGCGCCGGACGCAGCCTGCGCGAAGGCAGCGGTATCCGTGATGCGCATGGCGGTGCCCTTGTGGGGCAGCGGCGCGACCAGATTCAAATTGCGCACGGGCAATGAGTCCTTGAACATCATGCTGCAGGCGCCCTGTTCGTTGCGGACTTGAGCCATCCACCACCCTGTCGACCAATATCTTCCAGGATCTGCACCGACTTTCCCCACAGATCGTGAGAGACATATCGGCTGTCATGGGCGACACGAAACAGGACCTGAGAGGCCCGTTGGTGCTTCATGAGCTCCTGGATATAGGCCGCCCGTTCCGAGCCCTTGGTGGCATTGGCCATCGCCATTAGGTCCAGCATTTCGATGCAGTGATGGCTGATCTTGTCGCCGAGGGAGCGCTTGACACCGCGCGGCATTTGCACCTGGGCTTTGAAGGCCAAGGACAGCAGCTCGATGCCTTTCTTGTGGATCGGGAGTTGGGTGTGGATGGCCATGAGTCAAAAGGATAAAAGGATCAAATACTCAATCTGCGGACGGCCCGAGCTCGGAGCTCGTTGAGCTGGTGGAAGTAGTACTGGTCGCCGTAGTTGAAGTTCTGGTACCAGGCAGAGGCGTCCCCATTCGCCTCGTTTGACCAGTACCAGGCCGACTTGAATTCGCTCTTCAGGTTGGCGTACAGCAGGGCTTGCTCCTGACGGGTAGGGAGCCCGCCACCTTGCTCGATAACCCAGTCCTTGGCCTCGTCCCAGTTGACCTCTTCAGCCTCGCCCGGCAGCAGCACCAGATGGTGGGACGGTTCGCCGTTGTCGTCGAGAACCAGGCCGGCGTAGCGTTCGCCGGGCGCCAGGCTGATGACGATGGCTGGGATGCCGTACTGAGTCGGCTTCGGCTGGGTCTTGAACTTCGCGATCAAATCGGTCAGTTCAGTCTGCTTGGCCTCGATTTGCTCCAAGGTGATGTTCATGTGGGACTCCAAAAAAGGATAAAAGGATCAAGCGTTGAGTTGAATCAAGCGGACGGCCCGAGCTCGGAGCTCGTAGCGCTGGTGGCCGTAGAACTGGCGGCCGTTGGTGAAGAGCTGGCACCAGGCAGAGGCGTCCCCATTCGCCTCGTTTGACCAGTACCAGGCCGACTTGAATTCGCTCTTCAGGTTGGCGTACAGCAGGGCTTGCTCCTGACGGGTAGGGAGCCCGCCACCTTGCTCGATAACCCAGTCCTTGGCCTCGTCCCAGTTGACCTCTTCAGCCTCGCCCGGCAGCAGCACCAGATGGTGGGACGGTTCGCCGTTGTCGTCGAGAACCAGGCCGGCGTAGCGTTCGCCGGGCGCCAGGCTGATGACGATGGCTGGGATGCCGTACTGAGTCGGCTTCGGCTGGGTCTTGAACTTCGCGATCAAATCGGTCAGTTCAGTCTGCTTGGCCTCGATTTGCTCCAAGGTGATGTTCATGTGGGACTCCAAAAAAGGATAAAAGGATCAAGCGTTGAGTTGAATCAAGCGGACGGCCCGAGCTCGGAGCTCGTTGAGCTGGTGGTCGCGGAACTGGAAGCCGGTGCTGAAGCCCTGGAACCAGGCAGAGGCCTCCGAATAGACGGTTGACGACCAGTACCAATTTGCCTCGAAAGACTCGGAATTTCCCGCCTGAAACGCATCGACTGTGGTCTGAGCGATGGCCCCCTCTTTGGTGTACGGGTAGCCGGGCGGCAAGCTGGACGGGTTGTCGCCGTCACGAAAACCACAATAGGTCTCCCGGTTGGTTGGCTTCAGGTGCCGGTACCCCAGCTCCAGGACATCGCGCGCCGGGATGCACCAGTCCGCGTGGCCGTTGATTTCCAAGCCCAGGGCCCACTTGGCCAAGGGGCTACCAGCCTCTGCCATGGCCTGGGTGTTGCCCATGCTGTCGCAGCAGCTGAGAGCATCTGCGACCATCGACGAATCAGGCAGCCAAACGCCGCTTGCCTCCCCGAGCGCCTTGGGCGCCCAGATGACGGCAAGGATTGCGCCGCCGATGCGGATCTGGCCGCCGAAGAAGCCGCCCTCGAACGGGGCTCCGATGTCGGGGGCTTGGGATTTTTTCGTGTTCATGGTGGGTTTCTCAAGAAAAAGCCCGCGCATGGCGGGCTGGGCGTTGTTAGTGCCGTCCGTTTACTCGACGATCTGCCAGTCTTCGGCCAGCATGTCGGTCTGGTTGGCGAGCCACGGGACGAACTTGTTGTCGGCGGTCTTCATGCCGATCCAGGGCAGAGCGGTCGCGCCCGCGCCGTCGTCGTCAATCGTCAGGCGATAGACGGGCTGCGTGGTGCCAGCACGAGGGATGTCATGAATCGACAGGGTGAGAGCCAGCCACATGCCCTTACCATTCCAGCCGGCGCGCGCCACGCGCTTGCCCAGCTTCAGCGCCTCGATAGCCAGGCCGAATGTCATGGCGTTGCACGGGCGGTAGGCGTTGTCGAACTGCTCGGCCGGGCTCCAACTCACATAGCCTTCGATGCCCGGTACGTTGGGTTTTCCGCCATCCAGATACTCGACCAGGTAGCCGGCATCGTTCGGGTTCTCGTCGGCCGGCACGGTCCAGCCGCGCATCTGGTTGTAGGCCAGCCGTGTCATGGGCATGGCCTTGATCATCTTGGTGCCAATGTAGCGGTTCACAGTCGGGTCTCCTCGTCGCGGTCAGCAGCCTCGCGCGCCAGGCGGGACTTGAGCTCGTGGCCCATCAGAGGCCAGACCTTGGCGATGGCGTTCTCGCGGGCGATCTTGCACTCGATCTCGGCGTCGAAGTTTTCCGGCGATGCGCAAGCCGACTCACCCGTGACGGTGGAGCCGTTTTGCAGCACCAGGACGCAGAAGGTCAGAAGCGACAAAGCCCCGAGATCATCTTGATCGTCGAGGTTTCCATATGCTCCTTGTGCCACAGCTTCGTTGTGGCCGTTCACTCCGTCGTCAGCCGTGAAATAGTGCTCGCTGAAGATGTTCGCCTCAATGTCAGCCGGCGTGACGCGCGGAGCGGTCAGGCCCTTGGCCTGGATTTCGCTCTCAATCTCTTGGTTGTTCATGCAATGCTCCAAAAATGCCGCTGAAACAGGCCAGCGGCGTGCCGGTTACGCAATCAGGTACTTCTCGAGCTCGCCCGCGGCGATGGCCGCCTTGGCCCACTCGGGCTTGCGACCCGGGCCGCCGGCCCACAGCTCGCCGTTCGGGCCTTGGTACTTCGGTGGCTTCACCGACTTGGTGGCGGCCGGCTTGCGACTGGAGGTGGTCAGGTCTTCGGCGCTGATGCCGTGCTCGAGCATCTTGAGGCGCAGCTCGGCGATTACGCCGCTGCGTTCTTCCTTGCGGACCTGCTCGGCCTGGGCCATCAGGGCTTCGGCTTGGGATTTGAGTTCTTGGTAGGTGGGCATGGTTTTCTCATGAAAAAAGCCCACACAGCGGCGGGCGGGAACAAAAAACCCGGCGCGGGGCCGGGTTGGTGGGAACTTCTAGGGCGCTGGCGTCAGTGCGCTAGCTTCCGACTTAAGCATGTGACCATGCGATTTTTTCCTGATCAAATCGGGCGACGCTCCAAGAGCTTCTGAACCTCATTGAGCTTGCTGCGCCACTTTTGAATTTCCCCCACTGTCCTGAAGACTTTAATAACTTGAGGCGGTGCGTTGGTGAACTCGTACTGCAAGATGACTTGCTTGCCTGCAGCGACAGTCTCCTCTGCAATGCGAAGAACGCCGTCGACCAACTCAGGTTGATCCATGGCAAGCGGGTCGCTAATATTTTCATGTTGCGAAATTATCAAATCATGTTCCATTTAATTTTCCTTATATAGTTAATATGCTTGGTGCCATAGGACTATCCATGGCTGTTGCCTCGCAAGTTCCATATTAGAACGATTGGAAAGTTTTCAAGAGGCTATCAATATTCTTTTCTACATCGCTACCATGGATCTGCTGGTATGTGATGCCCGCGCGGTGGCGAGACTGGGTTGGTGTTGGGTGCGATCCGTGCCCCTCGATTCGGCGGCAATCTCTTGCGAGCTGCCCCGCCGTGTCGCGTGCCGGCCCGCTGAGTACGCTCGCGGGGCGGGTCCGGGTTGCCATCGAGGACTGGTTCGCTGGTGGATCAAGCCAGCGTTGGGTTTGGCAGCTCCCGCTGTGTGTTGGGTTAGGCTGCCTTGGCCAGCTGTCGGCGCTGTTCGATCAGCGCCTCGAGCTCGCGAACGGTGGCTTTCACGTCAGCGGTGAATCGCCACAGCTCATCCTCGAGGCGCTTGATGTAGAGGTCATCACGCTGGACGACGATGTGGTGGAACTGCAGCTCGGGCGGGAAGTCCGGGTTGAAGCTGACGAAGTGCCAGCGCTTTCGGCCGGTGACAAACATGCAGCCCTGAACCTGCGCCACATACTCGGCGGGCGGCTGATCCACCAGGGACAGGTATTCCAGGTGAACCGCCTTGGTCGGGCACTTGATTTCCAGCCCCGCGTCGTCGTCGATCAGCCCATCAGGCGAGCAGCCCACCGGCATGTGGTTGAGCCGGATGAATGAAACCTCTTCGACCAGGTGGCCGGTCTCTTCCTCGAACCGCGGGCGGGCGATGGGCTCGCGCTCGATGCCGGTTTGGATCGCCTTGCTGGTGAAGGTGTTTTCCTCGGGCTCGCCGGTCAGCAGCTCCAGCGCAAGGCGGACGCGGTAGTTGCGCCGACCCGACGATTCGCCGCTGCCGGTGTGTGGCTTGGATAGCACATCAGCGAAGCCCGAGCCGGTCGCGCAGCCCAGGCGCAGCTTGCGCCAGGCCTCGTCTTGCTGGCCGCCGCGGTGGATGGTGATGCGGGTCATGGCTTTACCTCCCGTGCGCGCAGCATGGCGTCGGCCATTTTGTAGGCGCGCTCGGCAATCACATCTTCGTCTGCCCCGCCTTCGCCGGTGAAAAGCGGGTCGAAGCTACTCCATGCGATTTTGAGCGCCTTGGCCGCGAAGTAGTCGCGCAGGGTCATACCCTCGTGGTGCCACGTAGACGCCGAAGACTGGTGCGCGTTTTCGGTCGGAAACGCCGGCCCGCCGTTGTTGATGTGCTCGCTCATACCTCACCCCGAATCTGCGCCAGGCGCTCTTGGAATTTCGCATCCAGCAGCCTGACCTGCTCCTGGTCATCGCCGCTGATCCAGTCGGCGGCGACATACAACGCTTCCTCGGTCTTGGCGGCGCACAGCATCTGCATCACCTCCTCAAAAGACTTGCCGGCCTGCTGGGCGGCAGCAGTGGAAGGAGTGGGACCGAGGGATGTCGGCGCCGTGTCAACGGTGCGCGCTGCATCAGCCTGGTTGGCGATCTGCTTCAGGCGGTCATGCTCGCCAGCTGCAGTCAGCGACTTGCGATCGGCTGCAGTGGCTGCGCCCCAGAACTGCTGGTAAGCCTTCATGCCTTGAGTGGCAGCGACTTCGGCGCGCTCGACCAGTTCAAGCGATGGGCCGGCCGGCTGCACGACTTGCGCCTGGCCCATATCCATCGGCGCCGGCTGTTCGAACTCGTCCGGGGTGTAGACGCCCAGGATCACGTCGGGTGCGTAGAGGCGAGCCCAGCGCTTTTGCGCCAGGTAGGCCAGCTGCTGCTTCGGGTCGTCGGCCCACAGCGTAGAGTTGCGCACGCGAGCCTGAGCCAACAGCAGCTCCAGCACGCGAGGCTCGGCTTCACCTTTGATCGTGGCCCAGACGCGGACGCCGCAGCCTTCCTCGTCGGCCATCGACCAGCCGGGCACGCGGTACTCGCCCTTCTCGCCGCGCTTGACCGTGAACTTGCCGATCACCTTCTCCCAGGGACCGAACCACTCGAAGTGGAAGCGGTCGCGCACGGCGCCGCTGTTGTTGATGACGGCCGATACCAGCTGTGCCTCGTAACCCAACGTGCCGTTGACCAGGTGCGTCTTCTGCGCCACTGCGAACGGGTTCATGTTCCAGGTAGCAGCCTGCATGCAGACCGCCAGGCAGTCGCCGGGGCTGCCACGGAAGTGGGCCGGCACCGTGGTCTTGGCGCTGGCCATCATGTCGGCCACGCGCATCAGCTTGTCCATGCTGCTGTCATCCATCAGCAGGGCGATGCTGCTGGTGGAGCCGGCGACAGGGGAGGGTGGGTTGTAGGATTGCACTTCGGCCAGTGCGGCGGTTTCGGGGCGGGTCGCGGTGTTCATGATGCTTTCCTTGGGTCAGACGGCTGCAGCTTCGATGTCGGCGGCGCGCTGGATCAGCCAGTCCTGGGCGTCGCGCACCGAGGCGCCGAAGGTCTCGGCGACTGCGTAGATCAGCTGCACTGCACTGGGCGCGGCCACATCCAGCTCTTCGGCCACCACAGGCGCGGCAGGCTCGACGAGCTCGGGCGTCATGCTCAGGTCGGCGATCAGCGGCACGTCGCCGTCCTCGTCGATCAGCACATACCCCTGCTCGGCTTCCTGCTGACTGGCGTCCACTGCTGCAGCGCTCACGGCTGCCGCCTCGGCCGCCCGAGCCGCATCCTTGGCCTCTTGCTCGGCCCGCTCGCGCTCTTCGTGCGCTTTCTGGCGCTGCTCGAACTCAGCACGCGCAGCAGCCAGGGCGGCGCGCTCGGTAGCCAGCTTGTCGGCCTCAGCCTTGGCTGCAGCCTGGGCGGCTTGTGCGGCAGCAGCCGCTTCGGTGCGCTGACGCTCGAGCTCGGCGCGCTCGGCGGCGATGCGGGCGGCTTCAGCCTCCTGCTCGGCTTTGATGCGGGCGCGCTCGGCTTCGTCGGCCTGGCGTTGGGCCAGGATCTGCTGCAGGGCTTCCGTGGTCTCGCCGAAGACGTGTTGGGCACGGTCCTCGAACTCTTGCAAGCCGGTCAGGTCGACCTTCTCGAGCGAGTCCAGCAGGCGCTGCACAGCGGCGCTGGTGCGGCAGTCGCGCGCCATGCGCTCGAAGCCCTTGATCACTTCGATGCGGCTGATGATCTGTTCGATGCGAAAGCGCTCGGCCGCGGCGGCGGCCTCCTTGATCTTCTCCTGCTCGGCGTCCCAGGCATCACGCAGGGCGGTCAGGCGGCGCTCCTCCGCCTCGATGATGGCGACCAGGCGGTTCTGCTCGGCGATGATGGCCTTGGAGAACTTCGTCGCGTCGTCGCGCGCATCCTTACTGGTGCGCTCGATGGTGGTGCGCGCGCGCTTGACTTCCATGGCGGCGCCGTGGGCCTGATCGCGGCCAGCCTTGTCCTTGATGACCTGGATGCTGGCGTGCTTGGTGGCCAGGGCCAGCAGGTCACGCTCGGTCTGCGAGCTGTTGAGGGCCAGCGCGGCGCGCTCGGCGGGCGGCATGGCCGCAGCGACGGCGGTCTGCTCGGCGTGGGTGACTTCCATGGTGGGGTTCTCCGGTTTTCTGCGGCGGAATCCGCATTGGCCAAACCCCACCAGGGCTTGGACGATGGAGACTCAGTAGAGGCGGTGCGTGATGCGCTCCCAGGCCTGCTTGAGGCTGGAGCGCCGGCTGTGGTTGTTGGCTCGGTAGATCCGGTACAGGCCCAGGAAGATCAGCGGTGCGTCGCGCATCAGGCGCCTCCATGCGGCACGGCCAGGGCCAGCCACGATGCGGCGGCCATGGCAGCGCACATGAGAAAGCCCACGACGACGCCGTAGCCGACCAGGGCGCGGGTGACGTTGACCAGGCGCCGGCTGGCGGTGCAGGCGCGGCCCTGGTTGCAGCGGTGGGTGCAGCAGGTCATTCGCGCCACTCGGTTGATTTCAGCGGCTGGCCGGTGCGCTCGGCCAGGGTGAAGGGCTTGAGCGAAGGCGACTGCGAGAACGCCCGGCGCTCGTTGGTTTTGGTGCTGGACTGGCTACTGGCGTAGGAGCGCATCAGGGACTTGGAGAAGGCGGAGAGCTGGGGCTTGGTCACCATGCTGCCTCCTCGGTTGCTTTCATTGCCTCCTCCCAAACCCAATGATCCGGATCACTCATTGCCATTTCAGGAAGATCAAATTTGGCATTGGCTGCCTCTGCCAAATGCGTCGCGTCGCTGTAACCCTCATCCGTAAGTGCTCGGCGCATCCAAGCACGAACTTGGCGGCGAGATGTGGATTGCTGACTCCTGTAAACAGGTTGGCGCCGAATTCCCAATGGCGGATGTGGCTGGATCAGCTCTTGGGTTTTTAAATCTGCTTGAAACCTGACCAAGCGCCTATACCGGTTTTCTTGACGAACGCTGCTCATTTCCCACCCCCCAGCAACGCATACCGGTGCATCACACTGGCCGGCGTCGGCTCGATGGCCACATCGCGGCAGACGTAGTGATCGGTGTCGCGAATCTGCAGCAGCTCGGCGCGTGGGCCGCGCAGTGATTTGCAGCGCTGCAGCTGCTCAGCCTCGTGGCGGGCCCGAGCCTTGGCGTCGGCCAGGTCGTCGGCCTGGGCCTGTGCGACCTGCAAGTCGCTGGGGCCATCGAGCAGGCCACCCATGGAGAAGGCGATGGCGACGCCGGCAGCCAGCGTCCAGGTGGTCAATTTGTTCAGGGCGATCATTGGTAGCTCCTTGCGTTGATTCGTGCGTCGGCGCGAGCATCAGACAGCTGCTCGAGCGCTTGCGCTGCGGCTTCTTTCATTTGCAGGCCGTAGCGGCTATCGGTGTTGGCGATCTGCTGCAGCGCCGCCAGCAGCTGATCGCGCTCGGCGGTAACGACTGCGAAGGCCTGGACGACAGGGGCGGACTGGAAGCCTGCAGGGATGGCTGCTACAGCGCTCACAGGTGCGCTCCTTTGGCCATGGCCTCGATGAGCTCGCCAGTGATGCGCTGCCAGTCCTTCTCGCTGGCCGCCTTGTGCAGCCAGTCGGCTGGCTTGTCGCTGCCCAGCGGCAGCAGCTCGAACTCGATTTCTTCCTCGTCGTCGGGCTCCCAGCGGTCCGGGTGGCCGCGCCGATTGCAGCGGTAGGGCGAGTAACTGGTGAGCCGCGCCCGGCAGGGCAGGCCGCGCTTGACCGTGGTTCTGATTTCCAGCACGGGGGACCTCGTTGGAATAAAAAAAGCCCGCCAGGTTTGACGCTGGCGGGCAAACCCCGTCGCAGAAACGGGAGGGAGGATCAAGCAAACCCACTGGGGAACACTGAGCTCCGCCTCCTGGCCCATTCCAGTCGGTCGGCCCAGTGGGCTTGCGTGAGGGTCCCCGTCTCTCCGGGGTGTCACACGGGAAGGATTGCACTCTTGCTTGCCCAGGGGGTTATGCATTTACCCCTGCAGCTCATGCTGGCTAATCGTGTTTTGCCGCTGCTATTTGATGGTGGCCGGCGCTGATCTCCGGCTTGCGACCCGTAAATACGTACCCGGCGCCCTGGGATGGTCACACACGCTTTGCGCATCAGCCTGCGCATTCACCATCACATCAGCCGCATTTCTGTCATCCGCATCCAGTTCGCGGCCACCGAGACCCGTAGGTCTGCTGTCCGGCCCTGGCCTGTTGGCAATGCGGCTGATGTGATGCCCCTCGCTGGAGGGGCTTGAACGGCTACCTGGTCAGCAGCCGGTGGAGGCAGGCGCCGGCCGCAGCCGACAGCGCCGTGTAAACGATCAAGGCCGGAATCCCGAAACTGATCAGCATGTCGTCAGCGCTTACTCGACACGGTGTCCTCGTCCGAGCAGCCCACCAGCTCGGGGCGGTAGCCGCAGTAGCGAGTCGCCTTGTCGTCAAAGCCGCCGCTCAGCTTGGGCAGGATGCCGTGGCAGGTGACCAGGCCGTTCGAGTTGCTGTCGCTCGGACGGCAGTCCAGCCACATGCCTTTGGCTGTGGTCAGCTCGCCGGCCGTGTCTTTCCCGTTGGGGAAGGATCGGTTGAAGAACTGCTTGGCGTTGGTTTCAGCCAACTGACGCTCATCGGCCGTCAGGGCGTGGATGGATTCGGACTTGGTGAGGTGCTGCGTGACCTTGTCCTCGGCAGTCTTCTTCTCGCCGCAGGCCGCAAGGCCAACGGCCAGGACCAGCGCGATCAGGTAGGGAAGTGCTTTTTTCATGCGCACCGCCTTCAGTCGGCAATCGCCGCCAGGATCAGGTCGACCGTGCTGGCGAAAGCGTCGACCTCGGGCACCGTCTTGGCGTCGACGATGTCGAACTTGCAGCCCTTGAGGTCATCGTCCAGGCTCTTGAGGTAGGCGGTCGCGCCGTGGTCGTCGCCCACCTGCACGAACAGGATCGTCAAGCTGTCGTCGCTCTCCTGTGCGTGGCTGGCTTCGCGGATCACCTGGGCGGCAGCCGAGCGGTCATCCGGCACGCCATCGGTGAAGACCACGATGAAGTCCTTCTTGTCGGACTTGCAGGCCAGCGCCAGGGCTGCGGTCAGCGCCTGAGCCAGCGGGGTCGAGCCGCGCGGGGCGGCGCCGGCGAAGACCTCGCGTGCTTTGTCGCTGGTCACGCCGTCGAAGCTCTTGATGTTCGGGCCGCCGAACAGGACCAGGCCGAGGCCGTCGCTGTCGAGCTTTTCGACGTCGCGAATGATGGTCAGCGCCGATTCCTGCACCGCCTCCCAGCGGGTGATGGTGGAGCCCGCTTTGACCGGCTCGCCCATGGAGCCGCTGGTATCGATCGCGACAACGAAGTCGTATTCGGAGAGTTTGCTGGTGTTGCTCATGTGAAGAATGGTGTTTGCGGCATTGAAGGGCTGCCGCGTTTGCCCTGGGAAAACCGCAGCGCCCTCGATGAAGGCGTTTCGGTTTTCGGCCTGGTGGTTTCGCTTCGATCTCAACCCTGTTGAGGGCCTTCTCTGGTGCGACCTGTCAGGCCTCACGCAGCACGTCCAACCCGGACCCCCGTGTGTGTGCTGCTGCAGATCTATCCCGCTGTCGCGGTCCCTGCGTTTTCCCGATGTGTTGCGGCCTCGGCTGCCTCCACCCCTTGCCCGATGCCGCCATGTGGGTCAGGCGGTGCAGCGTGCTCCCTTTGGCTTTTCGCTGCGGCATGGGATGAATTATCACAAACGTGTTTTATTGTGTCAACACAAATGTGATTTTTGTTGTGATTTTTTTAGATGCGGCCAACCGCAGAAACCCACCCCATCCAAGCAGGCCGGTCGGGAAGCGTGGGTTCACCGGATTGATGCTGTGTTGTCACTGCTGATCTCGTAACTGCCGTCCAGGCGCTGGCGCACACGCTTGATGAACAGCCGGTCGTGCGCCTTGAGCACGTAGATGCCGTCGATCTTGACATCGCACATGTCTGTGTCGACCAGCAGCACGTCGCCACTGTTGAAGGTCGGCGCCATCGAGTCGCCGTAGCCGTGGATGAAGCGCAGCGCTGCTGGCCGCACCGGGCGCAGCTGCTCGGCGACAAACTGCGGTGTGAGGGTCAGCTCGCCGCATATCACATCTTCGTCCATCAGCCCCTGGCCGCCGCCCATGCTCGCAGCATTAGCCAGCACCGGCACACGCACCACGCTGTCAGGTAGCCCTAGATCGCGCAGATCAGGGGCCTGCACTGCGCCCCCGGCCAGAGCCATCTCACCTTCGCCATCAGCCAACCAGTCATGACTAATACCTAGGGCCTTGGCGATCTTGGGAAGGCTTCCCCTGGACTGTCTTGCGCCAGATTCGATGTTCCCGATCGTTCCCTGTGAGACGTCGGCAGTGACAGCAAGGTGGGCTTGGGTCCAGCCCCTCTGTTCGCGGGCGTGACGTAGACGGTCTGCGACTGTTTTCATAGATCACTATTGTGATATTTCGTTTGTGTTGACACTATCAAACACAAACGTGATAATTGAGCGATGGATTGGAAAACTGTCATCACACGAGCACAGGTCAAGCATGCACTCACGCAGCCGCAGATCGCGGCCCTCGTTGGCTGTTCGCAGGCCTGTATCAGCGACTTGGTGCGCGGCCGGGTTCCAGACCCACGTTACAGCGTTGGGCAGCGCCTGCTGGATCTGTCGATGGCTAAGTCCTTGGGCCGCCAGCACCTCACCCCCAAGCCCCGCACCCCCAAGCCCCAAACGCCGGCAACGGCAGGGGAGGCCAGCCATGCATGAGCCAAAGCCATACCGCTGGGGCGATCCGATGCCGCGCAACGCCCGCGCCGTGAAGGACAGGCGGATCAAGGTGCAGGGCCGCAGCAGGACAGCCAAGCTGATCCGGCTGGGCTTCGATCCCGTGACTTTTGCCTTCAGCGGCGAGGACGCAGAAGCTGGCTTTGCTGGGCTGTACGAGCTTGGGCTGCTTTCCGAGCCTGTTGCTCCTCGTCCTTCTCCCGCTGCTCCTGAGTCAGCAGCATGAGCAGCAGTTCGTTGGTTCGCTCGGCTGCTGCCGCGATGCGCTTGAGCAATTCGGTTTCTGGTTTTTCCATGGTCGGGGTCCTGTCTGTGAGTGGTTGGTGGAACACCCATTCTAGGCAGCGTACCCCGGCCGCCCTCTACTGCGCGCCGGCCACTGCTGGCCAGGAGACCACCCATGCATGACATTGCCTTCATGGCCGCGACCGAGTGGGCCAAAGCCCGGGCCGGCAACCACCACGATCCGGCCGATTTCGGCCAGCACGTCGCCCAGGTGTACTGGACTGCGAAAAAAGCGTTTCCAGTGGAATCCAAAGGTCCGGGGGCAGCCGACGAGATCCTTCGGGCCGCCGGCTTTTTTCCGCAGCAGCCAGGCGACTCCATCACCGAAGCATCAGGCCAACGGGATCTCAGCCTTGCAGCCAGGACAGACCAGTCTGAAGGGTCGCCCATTGACGGAGACGGTGTTGAGTGCCAGCCGCTGACCCCGGAGCTCGAAGCACGGATGACAAGCGAAGTGCGGGGGCTCATCGACGCCCTCGGCCAGTTCGCTCGCAGCACGAAGCTCATACACGAAGAAATTCCCATCGACGCCCACTTTGGCAAGTCGATAGCGTTTCTGCTGGCTTGCTGCGGCTTCCATTTCGCGAACACGCTGGCCTTGAGCCTGGTACGCGGCATCTTTCGCAACGGCGGCCGTGAGTACATCAGCCAGCTGGAGTTGGACATCAAGGATCTGTTTCGTGAGATCGACCTCGATGGCCGCCGCTTTCTGGCGGTCGCGCTCGCCGATGAGTGCAAGGGCCAAGTCCTTGATGGCGCGCGCGCTGGTGATTGCCAGTGAGATTTCTGTCTGCATTTTTGGGTCGGTCCTTTTCGGTCGAGGGTTGGTGTGAGAACTCCCATCGTACCGGGCTGGGCCGGCCCGCCTACATATCCCAAATCAAGGAGTCCTGAGTCATGACCGAGAAGTGCACACCCCAATTTCCTCCGATCCGCGTGCCTGAGCCGATGGAGACCTTCATCCTTCCAGCGGGGACGGTATGCAAGCGCAACGGCATTCCCTTCGAGTTGAGCGATGCCACCGAGATTCGCACCTCGCCCTCCGTCTGGAAGCTGATCCGGGACGATTTCATCCCGGAGGTTTGCGATCAAAGGTTGTCTTTGAGCCAGGACGAGCAGTTGGTGTCGAAGCCCCTCCAGGCTGCCAGCTTGCCTGTGATGTCGACAACCAGCAGTTCGTCGTTGGCATCCAGTGCCTGCGACAACAGGTTGCAAACCTGCACGGGCGTCAATGACGTCACGACGATCCAGGTGGAGTCCAGGCAATGCCAGTAAGTAGGGAAATTGGCCTTGATCTTTTTGATCAGATTGTCGTACTGCTCGGGCTGCGTTCGCTTGTTTAAGTCGTAGCCAATCAGGATTTTGTTCATGGGTTGATCCTTTCCAGAACAATGTTAGTTGCGGAATTGCCATCTTACACGACTGGATCGGCCCGCCCCCTTTTAACTCACCCTCGAGGCCCGAACCATGCTCGATACCCCCATGTTTGCCCGCGCCACCGTGGCCGGCACCAAGCGCACCTCTCGCATCGAGGCGCGTGTGACCGATGAGACCAAATTCGATCTGGCGCGCAAATGCCGCGAGCTCGGCATGACCGAGTCCCAGTTCCTGGAGCGACTGGTCGAGGTGAGTTTGTACGGCGTTGAGCATGTGCTCAGTATCGAACGAGAGCGCATCGAGAAGGTGTGCGGTCTGTAAGACAAACGCCCGCAGCCGTGCGGAAAAAAGAAAAGGCCCGGGTCATCGGTGCGCTAACACCTAACCGGGCCTTCCAAAACAACGAGGTCAATTATGCCAAAACTTTCCCCTTCCGTCATCAGCCGCATACCGGCGCGCAAGTTGTGCCGCCAGCAGCAGCGCCCGCGCTTGCCGGGCACTCGCAACCACCCTGTTGCCATGTACTTCAGGTACGCAGCAATGCGAGCCCTGCCGCTGCTGAAGAAGATGGCAGACCAGGCAGAGGCTGGCCGCGCCACCAAGGCGCTGGGCAGCAGTAGGCCCATGGGCGAGTCAGATCCTGCAAACGTGCGCAACCTTACGCTCAAGGCGGGCACGCACCTGGACATGCTGGTGCGCGGCCTGGTGCCCGCGGATGACGAGGAGACGCGCGACTACCTATGCCACGTCGTCGGCATCGCCCAGATCCGCGTCTGTGACATCGGCCTGGCCAACCGGCGCTCGGGTGGCATCGACACCGCCAACGAGCTGCTGCTAACCCTGAACGCTGCCGCCCAGGGCCTGCTGCGGGCTCGCCAGCGCCACGCCAAGACCAGCGCCTGGGGATTGGATGGTCCGGCCATCGAAGCGCTGCGCGAGGCACTGGACATCTACGAAACGGTGCTGGGCGCGTCGTCAGCGATGCAGATGGAGCAGGCGCAGGGCGCTCGGTTGCGGGCACTGCAGGCGCAAATGGCGCAGCAGGAAGGGGTGGCGGCATGAGCAGTCCCCTTCTGATCAACGAGCCACCGCTGCAGGTCCTGCCGTCGCTGGCGAAGGCTATCGGCCTGCAAGAGGCCATCGTGCTGCAGCAGTTCAACTACTGGCTCGGCGCTTCGACCAATGTTCACGACGGCAGGCGTTGGATCTACAACACCTACGAGGACTGGGTGAAGCAGTTCCCGTTCTGGTCGGCCGAGGCGATCCGCAAGATCGTCAAATCCCTGCGCGACAAAGGCGTAATCCTGACCCGCAAGCAGTCGGAAAGTTCGTGGAACAAGACCAATTTCTACGCGATCGACTACGAGCAGCTGGACCGCCTGACGGTGCCGGTTCTCCATGCGGCGGAATTTACCGCATCGACCGGAAAATCCTCCGGATCGACCGGAGAAATCTACCGCATGGAAGCGGCGAAATCTACCGCATCGAATCGGCGGAATTTACCGCATGTCTATACAGAGACTACACAAGAGACTACACAGGAGATTATTCCCGAAGCGCCTTCGGTACCGGCTGCGCCGGCACCTACGGACGCTCCGGCTGTGGTTGCCTTTCGTGCTGAGCCTGCCATTGCCAAGCCGGTCTTCCCAGCGATCGATGAAGAGGTCGAAGTCGTCGAAGCCCTGCCGGCAGTGAAGGCCGTCGCCGCAAAGCCGGCCCGCACTCGCAAGCCCAAGGCTGATGCCGTCCCTGTCGACGAAACCGCCCTGCAGGCCGCCTGCAGGGCAGCCTGGGGTGCCTACAGCGCCGCCTACGACGTCCGCTACGGCGCGCTGCCGGTACGCAACGCCAAGGTGAACGCCGCCGTCAAGGGCATCGTGCAGCGCCTGGGCGCCGAGGAGGCCCCGGCCGTCGCAGCCTTCTTCGTCAGCAACGTCAATGACGCCTTCGTGGTGCGCGCTTGCCACGACATCGGCCTGCTGCTCAAGAGCGCCGAGGCCTATCGCACCCAGTGGGCTACCGGCCTAGCCGTCACCCAGACCCGCGCCCGCCAGGCCGACCAATCCGCCGCCAACTACGACGCTGCCGCCGAGGCCATGGCGCTCGTGCGGGCTCGCCGTGCCGCCCGGGCTGCACAAGCCCAGCAGGAAGGAGGCTGACCATGCTGAACGACCACGACATCGAGTGGCTGATCGAGCAGATCATCGGCACGGCCGAGCTGCTGGGCCACGACATCAAGCCCACGGCCGCCGCCATGCTGGCCGATGACCTGAGCAGCTACTCGCGCCAGGTGCTGGCCGCCGCGCTGTCCCGCGTGCGCACCGAGCACTCCGGCCGCCTGACGCCCAAGGTCATCATCGATCGAATCGACGAGGCCATGGGCCGCCCATCGGCCAACGAGGCCTGGTCGATCGCCATCACGGCGCTGGACGAGCGCAAGACCGTCGTCTGGACCAGCGAGATGTCGCAGGCCTGGGGTGTGGCCCACCCGATTGCCCAGCAGGGCGACATCGTCGGCGCCCGCATGGCATTCATCGGCGCCTACGAGCGCCTGGTGCGCACCGCCCGGGATGAGCGCCGCTTGCCCGAGGTGACGGTGTCGCTAGGGAGCGACGCCTCCGATCGAGCGCTCGCGGTCGAGAAGGCTGTTCAGCTGGGCTACATGCCCGCCAGGGTTGCGCAGCAGTACCAGCAGTACCTGCCGGCACCCGAGAGCTTCAGCCCAGGCTTCAACCCCGTGGCAATGCTGACGGGGCGCATCGAAGCCGCCAAGGATGCGCCGCCCGAGATCAAGGCCAGGCTTCGGCAGATGCGCGAAGAGATCGCTTCCGCTGACCAGTGCCGCCAAGCCGAGCGTGCGCGCCAGGTGGCCGCTGCCGCTGCCGATCTGGCTGAGAAAAAGGCTGAGGTCCAGCGTCGCGTTGACGGCTACCAAGCACAGGGAGAGAGGGTATGAGCCGCGCATCTTCTTCGACCCCCCTCCCGCCTCTGACCGCGCGCCAGCTCGCCGCCGTCGATACGGCCGGCGCCGATGGTCGCCGCTACGCCCACAACATCATCGGCAGCCACGAGCACGGCCATCACGTCCATCCAGCCGAGCTGCTGTACGCGCGCCAGATCCTGGCGTACTGGGACAACCTGCAGGAGGTCGCTTGACATGGGCCGAGACCTTCGAGCGCATTGCAGCGCACCACGCCCAGCTGGCCATGACGCCGGGCTGCTGGCAGTACGCCCAGGCCCGGGTGATCGAGCTCGAGCGGGAGCAGGGCGGCCACTGGCTGGGCCTGCGGGCCGAGGTGGGCAGGCAGATCAAGGCGGCCGGGTTTCGACCGGCTTCGGGCGATCTGACGCCGTTCGAGCGCACGGTCGAGTTGTTGCCGCAACGACGGCGCGGGCATGGGGGATGACGGAATGACAATCAAGCACTTCGAGCGAAACACCGCCGGCCGCGACCTGGTCATCGGCGACATTCACGGGCATTTCACCAAGCTGCAGCGTGCACTCGACGCCGTAGGCTTCGATCCGGCTGCTGGAGACCGCCTTTTCTCGGTCGGCGATCTGGTCGACCGCGGGCCCGAGTCGAGCCTGGTGCTCGAGTGGCTGGACAAGCCCTGGTTCCACTCGGTCATCGGCAACCACGAGGACATGGCGATCCGCTGGGGGCTCCCCGGCTGCCGCATGGACCCCGAGAGCTACGCACGCAACGGCGGCGCATGGAACATCGGCAACACCAAGCCCGAGCGACTGGCTATCTCGGACGCCCTGAGCGCGCTGCCGCTGGCCATCGAGGTCGAGACGGCCGAGGGCCTGGTCGGGATCATCCACGCCGAGCCGACCGAGGACTGGGACGAGCTGCGCACCATCCTGCAGGACCAGGCCATTCCGCGCTCGAGACTGAGGCAGCTGCGCGAGTGCCTGCTGTGGGACCGATCGCGGGTGGAGGAGAGCTATCAATCGGCCATCAAGGGCTTGCGCGCCGCCGTGGTCGGGCACACGCCCGTCAAGCGGCCAGGCTGGCTCGGGAATGTGCTCTACGTCGACACGGGCGCCTGGGCGAGCGATGAGAAAGGCTTTGCGCTGATCAATCTGGCCGAGCTCCGGGAGATTGCCCCATGAAGCCGCGCTGCGCCCTATGCGGCCGCCCGGTTCTCAACCCGGCCGTCCTGATCGGCCAACTGCCGGTCGGCCCCCGCTGCGCGCGCCGAGCCAGCCTGGTTGAGCTGGCTCGCAAGCGGGTCGGCAGCTTGTCCCTGCCGCGCGCCAAGTTCGCGCGCCCGAAGCCCCACGAAAACCTTGAGCTGTTTGGAGAGATTCAATGAACGAATACCAAAAGGCAAATGAAATCGCGCGCCAGCTGAAGCAAAAGCGCCACAGGTCAAACCAGCATGTTGGCTCCCGTATTGCAATCGAACTTGACGGCATGAAAAAGATGCTCACCACAACCGAGGCCGCCGAGGCACTTAACCGTCGTCCTCAGACCCTGCGCACCTGGGCGATGGATTCCTGCACCGAGGCGCCCATCAAGCCAGTCAGGATCGGCGGCCGACTTGCCTGGAGCGTGGCAGATATTGAGAAGCTTCTCAACGGAGACGCTTGACGCATGAGCACCATCATGGGCGTAGATCCAGGCTCCAACACCGGCATCGCCCTGTACCAGGCCGGTCAGCTGGCCGAGCTGCAGACCATCGAACCGTTTCAGCTAGTCGAGGTGATCGAGACCGTCATGCCGGCGCGCGTTGTCTTCGAAGACAGCCGCCTGCAGCCGCACACCTGGTCGCGCAAGCTCAGCGCCGCCGCCCAGCTCAAGGTCGCCCGCGATGTGGGCCAGATCGACGCCTGGTGCCGGCTGATCGTCGCGACCTGCGAGCGCCTGGGTATCCCTGCGCACGGCATCAGCCCAAAGGCCAAGGGCGCCAAGCTCAACACCGAGCAGTTCAGGGCGCTGACTGGCTGGGAAGGCCGCAGTAACGAACACACCCGTGACGCAGCCTGCGTTGCCTGGCAGCTCCGGCTTGCGCGCGGGGTGACGCGATGATGCGCCGCCCGCCGCCCGTCAAGAGCTCGACGGTGATGTTCCTGGCCGTGCTGGTCCTGGTCGCCCCGAACATGGCGCCGTGGGTGGCTACTGCGCTGGCCGGCGTGCTGCTGTTCCTGGCCATTGCCTTGCTGCTGGGAGGGGAGTGATGCGCCAGACCGTCACGCTGTTCAACCCGCAGCAGGGGCACGCCGAGATCTCGGGCGTCGTCTGGCCAGCTGCCAAAGCGCTGCTGCAGGCCGGACACCGGCTCATTGTCGAGGTCCGCACCGACACGCGCACGCTTGCCCAAAACCGATTGCTCTGGTCCTGCATGCACGACCTGTCCGAGCAAGTCCAGTGGTGCGGCCGTCGCCTGACGCCCGATGGCTGGAAGGAATGGCTCACCGGCCACCTGGACGGCCAGGAGCTGCTGCCCAACATGGACGGCACCGGCTTCATATCCATCAGCCGGGGTCGATCGACCAGCCAGATGACCGTCAAGGAAGTGACCGCCGTGATCGACCTGGCGCATGCCTTCGGCGCCGAGCGCGGCGTCAAGTGGTCCCGTACATCGCTGGGACGCCACGACTCGCCCGACGAGGTGGACCCCGAGACCGGCGAGGTGATGGCATGACCAAGGAGGGAGTGATGGCTAAGAAGCTCGGCAAGCCGACGATCAAAAAGAAGGGTTTTCTTTGGATATGCCAGACCGGGCAGGCCTCTGGGCACGGAAAGACGCCTGGAACGGCATACGACTCGTGGTGTCACGCAATAGCGCAGAAGGTTCGCATGCTGGAGCGCGATGTTGACAAGTTGATTCGAGAGCTGGCTCAGGCGGAAAAGGAAAGCGAGCAGAACGCATACCGGGGTCGCGCATCGGATGCGTGGATAGCCGAGCGCATCTGTCACTACAACCAGCGCTGCATCGACTACATCTGGTCCGAAAAAAAGCTCCCCTCATACGAGCGGTACGTCGAGTGGACGGGGAGGAAAGCCAAATGACCAAGGCCGAGCGCGAGCACAAAGACCGCCTGGCCAGCCTGGGCTGCATCGCCTGCCGGCGCCTGTACGGCCCGCACGAGCCCGGCCCGGTCGAGCTCCATCATTACCGAGGTGGTGGCTGGGGCAAGGGCGACTACATGACGCTGATACCTCTATGCCGAGAGCATCACCAAGGCCGGACGGGGGTGCATGGCCTGGGCACCAAGGGCTTCGACAAAGCCTACCCCTTCAGCCAGCGCGACCTGCTGGATGACGCCCTGCGGCTGGCGGCCGGATAACCAGATCACCAAGCAACCCCCATACCCACCTCAAGCCCACCGCATGACCAGCATCCGCGAGCAGTACCTCACCGCCACCCAGACCAGCCACCTGGCCACCGACCCGAATCACGTCTGCGACGCCGACCGCCTGCTGGCTGCTGCCTACGCGACAGCCGGAGACCCCCGCAAGACCCTGGCACTGGACGTTTACCGCCTGCGCGCCACGTCGGACATGCGCGGCGCCCGGGGGATTGCTGAGCGGATGGCGCACGAGGTGATTCAGCGCTCCAGGCCACAGCACCGAAGCCGGGCCTCATCTGGCCGCCCATCCAGGCAGCCACCGACGATTTCCCGCATCGAGGCTGTAGACCTATGCATCGCAGTTCTCAAGTGGTGGCACATGCAAGTCTGCCCGGCCTGCGAGGGCCGTTGCCACCCGACCATCCCGGGCACGCCACACCTGGACACGACGCGCGAGTGCAGCAGCTGCCACGGAACCGGGGTCCGACCACTCAAGAAGCACGTCAAGGCCAAGCACTTGGATCTTGCGCTGTGGCTGGTCGACGCGCTCGATGGCCTGACCGCCATCGTTTTCTCGGACATGCTCAAGCGCATGCCGAGGTTCTCGGACTAATCAGCCGCTGATGGCGGATCGCCGACTGCGGCCCGTCGCGCCATCGCACGCGCTGTCGCCGACCTTGCCAATTGTGAAGTGTGAACCTGTGAACTGGATGTGAACTTCACAGACCACTTCACAAATCTTTCGGCCGGCACTGATCTTGCGCGCACCATAGCCCGCTGGTAAAGTCGGGGGAGCAATAGAGCCGGGGAGAGCCCGGCAAAATAACAAGCGGCGAACCATTGCTGGATTCGCACGCCCCTACATCAGCCCCTGAGCTTCACAGCCAGGGGCTTTTTGCTTTGCGCCTATGGCTCACACGATGACCAGCGACACGGTTCGCGTGCTCCGCTTCATGCAGCAGTACATACCCCTGGCGGCGTGCTCCAACATGACCGCCATCGGCCTCGAGCGCAACGGTGAGCTGGTGGCTGGCGTGATCTACGAGGGCTTCAACGGGTGCAACGTCTGGATGCACGTCGCGATCCCCGGACGCATCACCCCGAGCTTCCTGCGCTACGCCTTTCACTACCCCTTCGTCGAGCTCGGCTGCACCCAAGTGACCGGCTACGTCGAGGCCAGCAACAGCAGGGCCCGGCGCTTCGATGAACACCTGGGGTTCAAGCCGGAGGCTGTCCTGCGCGGCGCGGCCTCTGATGGCGGTGATGTGATCCTGTACCGAATGACACGAGAGGACTGCCGATATGTGGCACAGAACTGATTTTGACATGCTGCCCGAGCAGGCCTTTCGCCCTCGAGGCGCGCGCCTGGGCAAAGCTGCCAACGGCATGACCCTGGAAGGAGGCAAGGGCGGCAACGTCCCTGCGCCGGACCCGGCCCTGATCGCCGCACAGATCAAGAGCATGGGTATCCAGGACGAGGCCCTGGCAGCCATCATGGACAACACCCGGGCGATGCAGCCGCTGCAAGCGGCGCAAATGCAGTTCGGCCTGGACTCGGCCAAGACCGCCTACGCCGACGCGCAGGCCGACCGCCAGTATTCGCTCGAGCGCCGGGATCAGTTGTCCACGCAGCAGGACAAGCTGATCGCTGACGCCGAGGGCTTCGACGAGGAAACCAAGGGTGCCGAGTTGGCGGCCAAGGCGTCGGCGGATGTCAATGCTGGCTTCTCGAATGCCGAGGCGCAGCAGACGCGCAGCCTGTCTCGCATGGGTGTCAACCCGAACAGCGGCAAGTTCGCAGCAGCCAGCAACCAGATCAACCTCGAGAAGGCCAAGGCGCTGGCCGGCGCATCGACCAAGGCGCGCGCCGATGCGACCCAGGAAGGCCGGGCGCTGACCGATCGAGCGACGAACGCGCTGGCGGGCTATCCGGCGATGGGTATGCAGACGACTGGCCAGGGCGCACAGTACGGAGGCCTGGGCCTCAACTACGCCAACCAGGGTGCCGCTGGCATCAACGCTGGATTCCAGGCCGGTGCCAGCGTGGCTGGCGCGAACTCGCAGGGCTACGGGGCAATCTGGAACCAGCAGCAGGGCGCCTACCAAGCGGACCAGCAGGCGAATGCCGCTGGATCAGCTGGATTGGGTCAGGCGCTGGGTCAGATCGGGATGATGGCCTTCATGTCGGACCGCCGACTGAAGACCGACATCAAGCGAACCGGTACGGACGAAGCCACCGGGCTGCCTTTGTACCGATTTCGGTACATCAATGACCCGTCCGGCACGCTCTATCAAGGCGTCATGGCTGACGACGTGGAGAAGTCGCACCCGGACGCCGTCATCAAGATGTCGGACGGCTTCAAGGCTGTCGACTACGCGAAGCTCGGCATTCAGATGGTGGTCGTCAGTGCCGGCAAAGAAGGAGATGGGAAATGAATCTTGGAATGTTCGCGGCGGGAGCTGCATCAGGCGCCGCCCAGGGCTTCATGATGAACAGGCTGGGCGAGAGGCTGAAGGCAAAAAAGCCAAAAGTCCCTGGAGCCACGCCTGCCGTTCCGCCTGGAGCTTCAACACCCCCCGTTGCCCAGGATGATGGAGCCACGGAATCGACCGCTGCACCCACAACCGTTGGAGCAGAGGGCGTTACCCCTGCTGCAAGCGAAGCGGTCGCCGAGTCAAACCCGGCCGCTCAGGCTGGCGATGAATACGATGAAATGGCCGGCTACTTCAAGCAGTTCTCCGGCCCCAACTACGGTCAGGGGTAAATCATGGCGGCAAACAATACCGGAGCCATCCTCGCCGGCTTGAGCAACGGCGTGAACGACATGTGGAAATTCGGTCTGCAGCAGGATCGGCTTTCGAGACAAGAGGAACGCCAGGCGCGTCTTGATGCGCGGGCAGAAGAAAGCCACAAGCTACAGCTTCAAAACTACCAGCTCAACCTCGATCAGGCCGAGCGGACCAATCGCAAGCAGGCTCAACAAGACGCTATCGAGCAGACTGTCGCTGACCACAACTCGACTTTCGGAAAGCCGGCGCAGCAGTATGGCGTGGCGCAGGGTGACGGCAGCTACGCCACAACCAACAGCGAAGGTAACGCCCGCGACGTGGCCACCTTCGTGTCCGGGGGATCGACTGCGGCCGATGCACCAAAGGCAGAGCCGGTTTCCGTCGTCAACGGGCTGGCGGGCAACAGCAAGTATTTCACTGGCCTGAGCGCCGCAGCTGACGCAGCCAAGGCATCGAAGGACAACCCGAGCCTGTCCGGGTACTACCGGCAAAAGGCGCTCTACGACAAGCTGGCTGCCATGCCTGGCGGGCAGGATATGGCCGACAAAGTGCTGGCCCGTGCCAAAGAACTGCAGCGCGAAGGCGCCTTCGATGCCTGGCGCCGGCTTCAGAGCGGTGACAAAGAGGGCGCGATCAAGGCGTTCGATTCCAATGGCATCGAGCGATTCCCAGAAGGTCATGATCTTGTCAAGGTTGCAGGGAAAGACGGTATGCGTGACGTGTGGCAGCTTCAGGGGCCGGGCGGCAAGGTGGTCATCCCGGATCTGGAGCGGCACATGCAGGGCTACATGTTCAAGCCGGATGAGGCGTACAAGCTGGGCTCGCAGCTGTCCGAAAACGATTTCACCAAGGCTCAGACGCTCAAGACCGGCGAGCGCGCGGACAAGCAGCTTGCGGCCCAGATTGCGCAGCATCAAGCAACGCTCGGCATCCAGGCCCAGCAGCTGAAGATAGCCAGGGAAACCCACGATGTTGCTATGCGTGATGCACGCATCCCAACCATCGTCAAGAACCAACTGACACAGATCAATGATTCCATCAAGCTGCTTGACACGCAAATGTACCGTGCAATGGCAGACATGCGTCCGGGCGAGGAATACAACCCGAACAGCCCGGGCATCAAGGCGCTGACGGAGCAACGCGCCGACCTGATCACTCAGTACAGCAAGGCTTTGTCGATGATTCCTGCGGCCCCGGCAGTGGCAGCCGGAAAGGCTCCTGCACCCACAAGTACCGGATTCGTTCCGCCGCCACTTGACGCCTTGCGCAAGTCGAACGGCACCAAGACCATCCCCAATCCGATGAACTGAGCAAGAGCATGGATCTCAACTACTTCCGCCAGAACATGCCTCAGCTCAAGGGGTTGAGCGATGAGGCGGCCATCGGCATCATCCAGCGCAACTTCTACCCCGAGGCGAGCCCGGAGGAGCTGGGCGGCCTACTGGGATACAAGCCCGAGCCTGTCCAGGAGCCGAAAAAGTCGGCGACCATCGGCGACTATCTGAAGGCGACCAACTCTGGCTTAGGCCAGGGGATAGCCGGTATCGGTGCCGCGGCTGGTACGTTCCTGCAGGCCCCGGCAGCCAACACGCTGGCTGGCGTCCTGGGCGCCACGGCTGCAGCGGATCGTGGCCTGACCTGGGCCATGAACAAGGTATCGCCCGGGTCTGCCAAGCTCAACGATGGCATCCAGGAGCATGCCCGCCTGTCATCTCGCTTTGCTGCCGACACGCGCGATGAGAACGCCAATAGCGCGTACAACCTGCCGGCCCAGCTTGGCCGCGCCATGGAAGAGGACAGTCGCCGAGTCGCTTCCGAAATCCAGGCAAACGACGAAAAGAACAACCCGGAGCTGATCCGGCAGCAGCGCGAGCAGGAGAAGGCAAAAGGCTTCACGGAGAACGTGGCCGCCGCATTCCAGAACCCGCTGTCCACCTACCACTCGCTGGCGAGGTCGGCGCCCGATATGGCACTCGGGATGGGAGCCGGCGCAACAGCTGCTCGGATGGGCTCAGCTCGCGCCATTGCAGCTGCAGAATCGGCGGCTGAGGGCGCGGCAGCCGAGGGTGCGAGCGCGGCTGCGCAGAAAGCCGCGGGCAAAGCGGCATTCGATGCCGTCGAGAAGTCGGTCGAAGGCAGGGTCAGCACCACAGGCATGCTGTCGGAAGCTGGATCGTCGGCCATGCAGGCGCGCGAAGGCACGTATCAGCAGGTCATGTCGATGCCTGTTGATGCTCTGCATGAGAACTCGGAGCGATACCGGCAGATCGTGGACGAGGTGGGCGGCGACAAGGAGGCGGCCCGCAAGGTGTTCGCCAACGAGCTTGCGGACCAGGCGCCCATCCTGAGCGGCCTAGCCACAGGGTCAGGAACGCTGGTAACGAACAAGATGTTTGGCGGCGATGCGACCGCCAAGACCATCAACCAGCTGGCCGGCAGCGGCAATCGAATGTCGGCCAAGGAGTTCGGACGCCGAGTTGCACAAGACACACTGGAAGAGGGCATTCAGGGTGTACCCGAGGATGCGGTTCAGTACGGCGCCATGGTGCAGGCCGATCCGTCCAAAGAGTTTGACCCAGGCGGATCGTTCGGTCAGAACGCTGTTGCTGGCCTGCTCATGGGTAGCCCTTCGCACGGCGTCGGCTATGTGGCTGGCAAATTCGGCCAGGCGGTGCAGGCAAATGCCAAGAAGTCGGGCGGCATCGTCTCGCGCGCTGGCCTGGCGGCAACTCCCGGCGCGCAACAGCCGAATCCGGCCGCACCAAATCGTCCTGCGGCAAGCCCTGCAGCCACGGCGGCTCCCGGTACTGCAGGCAACACTGTGGCAGCGCCCAGCGGTGCCTCGGCCGCTGCAGGCGCACCGAGCCCGTACTTCGATGGTGTCACCGACGAGGCTCTTGAAAGCATGGGTAGCTACCTGGCCACCCGCCAGACCATGACGGACGGCACGCCCATCACTGAGGCGGATCGACAGCTTGGTAGGGATGCCCTGGCCGAGCTGCAGCGCCGTCGACTCGCCGCCAAGGCCGGTCCGCAGCCTGTTGCAGGTCAGACCCAGATTCAAGCCAGCGCCCTGTCTGCCATCGAGCAGGCCATTGAAGTCGACAAGCAGCGTCGGCGCGCAGCCGGCGAGGTGGTCGAGGATGAAGTGGAAGAGGTCGACGTGGTTGCCGCTCAGCCTGCTGCGACCATGGCCGGCCAGGTCAAGCCTGCAGTGCCCCAGGTCGCGCCGACCCAGCCGGCCGCCAAGCCCCCGCTCAGTAACGAGCGAGATTCCATGTTGCCCCAGGCTATCGACGTGCTGCGGCAAGGCGGCAGGCCCAGCATTTCGAGCATCCAGCGCGGGCTGAAGATCGGCTACAACCGCGCCGCGCGAATCCTGGAAGAGATGGAGCGCGACGGCGTGGTGGGCCCGATGGATGCCACTGGCATGCGCCAGGTGCTCAGCATGCCGGCGCCACCAGGCGCGCGGCCCACCCAACCCACGCAACCCGCTTCGGCGGGTTTTTCTTCGCCCAAATTCGACAACAGCCCCATCCCCAAGATGGACCCGGCCGCCGCCGACGAGCAGCGCCGGCAGTTTGCTGAGTTCGAGCAGAAGCGCAAGAACCGCCGCGCCGGCACTCGGGCTTCTGCCTGGGAGCGCAACCCGTTCATGGCCTTCCTGGGCGCCAACGGCATCAACCGCGATGTGGCCACTGAGTTCGCTCCCGGCCTGATCGAGAAGCGCAAGGCCTTCGTGCCCGGCTACGGCCCGGTGTTTCGACCCAACGCCAAGAGCCTGGATGAGTTGGTGCAGAACGCCAAGGAAGACGGCTTTCTGCAGACCGACGATGACGTACCCGAGCTCTACGACCTGGTCGACCGCGCGCTGCGTGGCGAGCGCATCGCGCCGCTGTACGCCGATGGTGCCGCCGAGGCAGAGGGCCAGCGCCGCCAGCAGGCCATGCAGGAGCGCGAAGGCGCAACCTACGAGGATTACCTGGTGCAGCAGGCTGATCCCGAGTCCGAGGACTTCGACCCGCTCGACTCCATCGGCGCGGCTGGGTATGACTTCGGCGACGATGACATGACCGACTACGCCGCCGCCCAGCCAGCCCTGCAAGCTGAGGTCGCAGCACTCGCGCAGCACTACTATGATCTGGGATTCGACCCGGACGACGTGCTGGAGCGCCTGTCCATCGAGGCAGAGAATCAACCCGAGCAGACCTACTATGACCTCGCAAAATCACGATTCACGCAGCTCCTCGAGCAAGCCCTCGCCGGTGGCCAAGGTGCAGCCCAGCAAGGAAGCGGTGGCGATGTTCGCCGGGATGCTGGCCAAGCGAGCGATGCGCAAGCGGATGGAGTCGCTGCAGGAGGCCAAGGCCAAGCCGCAGCCGTAGCGCCCCAGGCGGCACCCGCCGCCGCGCAGCCCAAGCGCGCCGATGCGATCCGCGCCAAGCTGGATAGCTTGAAGGTCCAGGGGTTCAGCCGGTTCACGCAATCTGGCGGGCGCACCCTGGCGCTGAACCCTGACACCTACGAGACGATCGAGCTGTCGCCGGCCGAGGTGGCGGTCGGCAAGGCCATGGCCAGGCAGACTCGGGCCGGCCTGCAGTCGCTGCAAGGCCGCCGCGAGCCAGCCCGGCCACAAGACGCAGTGCTGCAGAGCTACACGCCGGCCGACGTTCTCGCCCAGGACGAGCGGGCCGGCCAGCAGCAGGCCAACGAGCAGGCCGCCCGCACCCGGTCCGAGGCCGAGGCACAGGCCAGCGACGAGCGTAGGCGCATCCAGCAGGCCAGCTTTGCCGCTGCTGACAGCTTCGAGCTCGGACAGAATCCGCTGGACTCACTGACCGGGCAGCAGGACATTCTCAGCGCACCGGCTGACGAGCCAAGGCCGGCAGCGGGAAGCCTGGCTGGCGATCCGATCAACGACGAGTGGACCGCCTTCAACGACCAGTCGGGCACGCTGGGCATCCCGCGCACCGAGATGCCGCAGATCAAGGCCGAGCACCGTGGCGCCATGATCGGCTTCCTCAAGGCCCGAGGCATTGACGGCCAGCAGGAAACCATACCGTCAGCCGCCATCAAGCCGACCCAGGCCGAGTTCTCGCCGGCCAAGGTCAAGAAGGCCATGGATCGAGAAGGCGGAAACCGATCGATCATCGTGTCGGCTGATGGTCATGTGGTCGACGGGCACCACCAATGGCTGGCTGCGCGCGAGAAGGGTGAGCCGATCCAGGCCATCCGGCTGGATCAGAACATCCGGGAAGTGCTGGATGCGCTGAAGGAGATGCCGAGCGCTCAGCCGGAAGTGCCTGCGATCGACGCCAGCCCCACCGCCAAGTGGCGCAAGAGCTACGGCGCAGCCAAGGAGGTTGCCGAAAGCCTGGGCCTGCCAACCAAGGACGGCAAGCGCAACCTGAAGCTGACTGAGCTGGTGCCGGCCATCGAGGCAGAGCTGGCGAAGCGGGAAAAGCCGCAGCAGCAGGGTCAGCAGAACGAAGGCCAGGACAAGCGGCCCGCCGTCAACCTTGACACCCTGATCGGCGTCGCAGCCGACTCCATCAACAAACTGCGCGCCGCGGACGTGGATCGCGTCATCAGCGAGGCGCCCGCGCAAAGCCGCGAGGCGCTGGCCCAGCACATTCGTACCAAGCGCCCGGATCTGGCCGGAGAGGTGGATTCGGCGTTGGAGGATACGCAACCGGCTGTCAAGCCTGGCGCCGATGAAGTTGGCTCCGCCTGGAGCCGCATGACCTCAATCGACCGCGAGGCGGCCGGACTGCGCGCCAAGCTGCCCAAGGCGGCAGCGGCCATGTGGGCAAAGCGTGGATGGGATGCCATCGACTCGGTGATCAAAGAGAAGCTGGCCAAGGCGATGGAAACGCCAGCGGCGCTGGCCATGGCACGGCCGCCAGAGGTTGGCCCATTCGGCCCCATCCTGACTCAATACCGTGGCGACGCGCAAGGCGCCATCAAGGCCCTTACCGACCTGCAGGATGGCGAGGCTGTTGCTGCGCTGCATCACCCTGATGTCGGCGATATTGATTTGGTGTGGGGTAGTGCACCAGAGGGAAAAGGCGAGGGACTTGGACTGGCCAAGCTGCTAGTCAAGCATCCAGAAGTCCTGGGCGACCTGCAGGGCTTCATAAGCCGACTCAAGAAGGATGAGAAGCGATCTGGAAAGAATCGAATCAGACTGACGGATGAAAGGGGTGAGGCTGTCGTAAGTCTTGATTGGAAAGGGGATCGAAAGGTCTGGTTGCTTACCGCCTACGAAAAGGAGACTGGGGTCGGCACGACTATGGACACTGCCGGCAATGAAATCAAGGGTGACACAGCTCGCCTTGAACCCAGCTCCGGAATCAGTGTATCCGAATCAACTGTCGCACCGCAACCAGATCCCGAGCTGATCACTATCTTCGACCAGCTCAACGGCCGCACCGAGCGCACCCGCGAGCAGGGCGCCAAAGCCGCAGCCGCCAGCCCACAAGCAGATCGCATCCAGCTGGTGCAAGACAACTTCCACAACATCCTGCTGGGCCTGATGGACGCTGGCCAGCTCGAGGTGAATGGCTCCAAGACCGTCAACGAGGACAACCAAAAATGCCTGTGAAATCCCTTCTCGCCCCCAAGACTGAGCAGATGCTCAATGCGGCCATCGAGGCCGAGCTCTACGCCTCGAACCTCTACAAGCACGTCGCCAATCACATGCAGCGCCTGGGCTACTTCGGCGCGCAGAAGTTCTTCCTGGCTGAGGCCGGGCACGAGCTCGGGCACTACCAGGCGCTGGTGGGCTACATCAACGACCGCGGCTCCATGGCAGGCATGCCGGCCATCCCGGCTATCAATGAGGCTTGCGGTGGCCTGCGGGATGCGCTGGAAATCGCCTTTGAGACCGAGCTGGAGCTCGAGCGCGACTACGTGAAGTGGTTCAAGGCCTGCGACTGCGAGATCACGCGCCAGTTCCTGCTGCAGTTCCTGGAGATCCAGCGCAAGGCGGTCGGCGAATTCGGGGACCTCATCTCGCGCCTGGACCGCTGCGGCACCGACAATGCCGCCCTCTTGATGCTGGATAAGGAGCTGGGCGAATGAGCGATTGCACCTACAAATTCACGGGGGCGAACGGCAAGGAGCGAGTCATCACCGGCCAGGCCGAGATGAAGGCTTTTCTGGTGGAGGGCGGCCTGGATCTGTTTTACCCGGATGGCAAGTACCCGTGGCTCAAGACTGCATCGGCAGTGAGTAGCGTGCTGGCCGATGAGCGCGCTGCGATCGACGCGATCAACGAGGAGGTAAGGCCTGGTGAAGTCAGCAAACTTGCGCCGGTGCGGCCAGGGGATGCGGGAGCTGGTGTCGTGACTGCTTATGAAAACGGCCAGCAGCTTGCCGTGGGAGACTTACTGGCCTACTTTGATAAGGTGGTGGCCGGCAGCGAAAAGGGCGAGAAGATCGTTAATCCAAAGTTCCAGATTGGAGAGGTTGACGAGTCCACAGCCAAAGAGATTGCCAAGTACATCGACGGCTATAACGGGCAGCAGCGCCGGCTGCGCGTGTCGGGCCGCACGCTCAAGCACATTCACGAATCGCGTCCAGCCATTTCCCGTGAAATCGTTGAGCAACTGCCAGGCATGTTCACCAAGCCTGACGAGGTGCTGCCAGATCATCGGCATGTGAACAAGCGCGCGCTGCTGATAAAAGAGCGCAAGGCCGAAGAAGGCCAATCGAAGCCAAAGAGCTACGTTGCAACTGTCGAGGTGGAGATTGAGGTAGAGGTCCGTGATGGCTTCATTGACATCGTGACCATCATGACGGCGCCGGATCGTTCATTGAAGGAGGCGCGCGATCTGAAGAAAAACTGGCCGGAGGGACAGCAGCGCACAGAACGAGCTGTGAATTCCCCTCATCCTTTAACCCCCAAGAAGGAGGCAAATCCGGAAGCTGATTTCCCGGATGCTCGGCCAGTTGGGAAAAGTTTAACAGAACCAGCGTCTGCGGTACAACCAGAATCCACAAAGCTCACCCCAGCCGAAGCCAGACCCCTGATGGAATGGCAAGACCTGGGCCAGAAGGATGGCGTCAATACCCAGATCCTGACCCTCTACGAGAGCCGAGCCGACAAGGATGCCAAGCGCGGCCGGATGACCGTAGCCACCATCACCAATGGCGACCGCAGCAGCGACAAGTGGATGGTGGAAGGCGACGACCAGGCCTTTACCTACCTGGCTGCAGCAAAGAAGCGCGCCGAAGAGTTGGGCATGGCCAAGGCGGTGAAGGATGGGTATGTGACGACCGGCCGCGCTGTAGTGGACACGTCGCGCGACAAGCAAGTCGCCATCGACATCAACGGCCAGCCTGTTTTCATGGGCACCGATGGTCCGCTGAAGGATGTGCCGTACACCATGGACAACGGCCGCCCCCGTACCGGCGTGTCTATTGATCGGTGGCTGGATGAGACCGCAGCGCCGGCTCAGACCTCAACCGCAGCCCCCAAGCCCGCCGACGACAAGCCTCGCCTGACCGATGCCGGCGAAGAGCTGACCCGCAACCGCCGCAACCGCGTCTCGGGCATCAGCTGGGCCGATGTGGAGGGGATGAACGACACCCTCAAGGTCAAGACTGTCACCAAGGCCAATATATGGCAAAAGCCCAACTACGAGAAGCTGGTCGAGGATGGTGCGCCGCGCTGGAAGGTCGCCATTCTCAAGGCGATCTACGACAAGCTGGCCGCCAAGCCGGATGCGTCCCGCGCGCTGACCGATGACCAGATGAAGCGGTACATCGAGACCATGGGCAAGGTGCGCGACGCCGCGATGGCCGAGCTCGACCGCGTGGAGAGTAGTGCTGCCGTCAAGGCCGCATTCGAGTCCGATGAGGTCAAGAGCTTCGCGGCCAAGGGTGACGACATGGTGCAGGCCGCCGCCATCATGGGCCTGCGTGGCGTGCTGGACGGCAACCGCATCATGGACACCGTTTTCCCCAAGCCAGAAGGCGCCAAGCTCGGCCGCTTCGACCGCACGACGGAGCAGGGCAAGGACAACAATACCAATGCCCTGCTGATCGGCGGCAACAACGCGCTTCAGGCCATGCAGTTCAACTACAAGGCCGTTTCCAAGGCGCGTGACCTGCTGATGGAGGGCTTTCCGGCCAAGCAGGAGGCCTGGTCCAAGTCCTATAACATCACGCCCAAGGATGGCCGCTTCTTCGTCATCAAGAAGGGCTACACCTTCCGCCGCGCCGACAATCACCCGACCGAGGGCTTCGAGACCCAGGAGCAGGCACAGGAGTTTGCGCGCGAGATCACCAAGCGCGGCGCCGACAAGCCGCTGCCGCCCAGCCGCGGCCTGGATCTGGATTCGGCGATCCGCACCGGCCCGGACTGGCGCCAGGGCAAGGATGTGACCTCGGACGAGGTGAAGGACGCCTTCGGCTTGCGTGGCGTGAACCTGGGCGAGTACGTCAAGGCCAACCAGAAGATCGCCCAGCTGCACCTGAACAATGCCTACGACGGGCTGATGGACCTGGCCGACCTGATGGGCGTGCCACCCAAGGCGATCAGTCTCAACGGCACGCTGGGGCTTGCGATCGGCGCCCAGGGTTCCGGCCGCGCACTGGCGCATTTCGTGCCCGGCGTGAACGAGATCAACATCACCCGCGACTCTGGCGCCGGCGCGCTGGCGCACGAGTGGGCGCATGCGCTGGACCACTACTTCGGCGTGCAGCAGAGCGTGCGGATCGCCAAGAGCGAGGAGCCGTTCCTGACCGAGCACCTGAGCGGCAAGCCAGATGGCGTGCGTCCCGAAGTTTTCGAGGCCTTCAAGGCCATGGTGGAGGCAATGAAGCGCAAGACCATGACCCAGGACGAGGCGCGCGAGTGGCTCAAGGGCGAGCGCGTCAAGGCTGAGCGCGCGCTCAAGTTCACCATCGAGAACATGAAAGCCGCCGACCAGGCCGCGTTCGATGAGCTGAGCACCAAACTGATGGCGGGTGATGTAGGCGATGCAGGCCCTGACGGGGTGCCAGGGAACATTGCTGGATTCCTGGCTGCCGCCAAGGGCGACATCACGCAAAAGGCCAGGCTGACCATGGCGGCCGAGCGCGTCAATGCGCTGCGCGACGAGGTGCGATTCTTGAACACGCACAGGCCGCAGGCCCGCACCAACTACGCCAAGGCATCGGGCGCGCTGGACGCCGACAAGACCAAGGCCTATTGGTCGACCAACCTGGAGATGTTCGCCCGCGCCTTCGAGAGCTACGTCATGGACGCCATGGCCGAGCGGCAGCGCGAAAGCCTGTACTTGAGTGGCCTATCAGAAAGCCCGTCCTGGCAGGAGTGGGAAAAGAAGACCGGCCAGCTGTCGCCGTTCCCGAAAGCCGAGGAGCGCCTGGCCATCAACCAGGCCGCGCAGGCGCTGGTCAATGCGATCGAGGCGCGCGAGACGGACAAGGGGGTGGCGATGTTCAGCCGTCGCAGTGCCAGTGGCAACCGGCTGCCTGATGCGATCATTGGGCACAAGCTGGGCGACCTCAACAACCACCCGGACTACGCTGCGGCAAAGGCTGGCGACGATGAGGCGGCGCTTCGGATCGCCCTGGATATGGTGGACGACGCCTTGGTCCAAAAGGTGCGCCAGGCTGCCGGCAACGCCGATGTCATCGTGCCAGTGGTTTCAGTCGAGGAATCTGGGCGAAACAAGATCCCACTGATGGTTGCAGAGGTCCTGGCTGACAGGCTTGGCTCGACTACGGAATCGCAGATTACTCAGGCCAACTCGCCCAAGCGCACAGCCATGGATGGCCTCAGCCGCCTACTCAACCCGCCCGTGTTTGATGGCCCAGTCCAAGCTGGTGCGGCCTATGTTCTGGTGGATGACACCTTGACGCAAGGTGGAACCTTCGCGGCACTGGCTAGTCACATTAATGATGGCGGCGGTAAAGTGGCTGCAGCCTTGGCATTGACCGGCAAGCAGTACAGTGCGAAACTGTCTCCTAGCCCCGAACTACTGAGCAAAGTCCGTGAACGATTCCAGTCCGTCGAAGATCAATTCCGAGCCGCAACCGGCTACGGCTTCGATGCGCTCACAGAATCCGAAGCTCGATACTTGGCGAAGCACGACGATGCTGAGTCCGTCCGAGCTCGAATCATTGAGGCAGGAGGCCAAGCGATCATCGGAGTGGGCGCGCGGAATCTTAGCCTCTCGAAGGGCCGCCGCCCAGGCCTGACCGGGCTGTCCTCTGCGGAGGTTCAGTCCATCTCCAACACCATCGCCAAGCGATGGGCCAACGCGCCCGAGATCGTCGTAGCGGCCGACATGAGCGACCCCGCCATCCCGCAGGAGGTGCGCGACTACGACGCCAAGCAGCGCAGCCTGGGTGCCCAAGGTGAGCCCGAGGGCTTCTGGTACGGCGGCAAGGTCTATCTGATGGCCGGCGCCTTGCGCACGCCTGGTGATGCCATTCGCGTACTCCTGCATGAATCGTTGGGCCACTACGGCTTGCGTGGAGTCTTTGGAGGCCGGATGGAGGCCGTGCTGAAGCAGATAGCCGCGCTGCGCCGCACTGATGTCGAGGACATGGCTGACAGATACGGCCTGGACATGAATGATGAGGACCAGCGCTTGCAGGCCGCCGAGGAGGTTCTGGCCTTCATGGCGCAGGAAAACCCGAGGCTGGGGTTTGTCAAGCGCGCCATCGGGGCTATCCGCACCTGGCTGCGCAACAATATCCCCATGCTGGCCGACATGGAGCTGACGGACGCCGAGATCATCCGCAACTTCATCATGCCGGCGCGGGCCTATGTGCAGCGCGGGTCACAGGCCGGGCGCGAGATGGCGGCGGCTACTGCCTCCAGTCGCGGCCAAGACCAGACCCAGACCGAGGCGTTCAAGCGCTGGTACAGTGGTGACTATGGATCTACTCCCGATGCGTCACCACGAAATGGAGCTACTGGCAGCGCAATTCAAGGCGCCTCCGGAGAAGCCAATGGAGGAGTGGTCGGACGAGGAGATGATGTTCGACCTGCCGTACTCGGACGTGAGGGAGTGGGTCAGACTGCTCGAATATCAGTCGATGGTGGGCAAATCATTTTTGACGGGGCCTCCGGGCCTACGGACCCAAGTGGAAAGCCTGTTGTTTTCTATCACGGCACGAAAGCCGACATAACGACTTTCAACACCGATCACCCAAACAAGAAAGACAACGGGTGGCTTGGGCGTGGCGTCTATGTAGCCAGCAATAGTGATGCAGCAGAGCTGTACGCAGTGCAAAAGCGTGACGGTGAGTCGGAGAGCGTCATGCCGGTTTACGTCGCTGTTATGAACCCATATGTGTTTTCTGATGCCGAACGAAGCCGGTACAAGAATGCAACACCCATTGGTGTTCAGAGGCTGACTGAGCGCCTGAAAGCGCAAGGGTATGACGGCGTGGTTTATGACCACGGCGGAGACAAGGGCATTGAACTCGTTGCCTTTAGGCCGGAGCAGGTGAAGTCCGCCATCGGCAACAACGGCGACTTTGACCCGGCCAACCCCGACATCCGCTTCAGCCGCGCCATGCCGCCGCAGGACAACGACCCCGAGCAGGTCATGGCCGCCGCGGGCTCCACGGCTTCGGGCTTCAGCGGCTTGACCAACAAAGCCGTAGACGCCCTGAACGACCACTTCGGCGGCTACCCGGGCAAGCTGAGTTGGTGGCACAAGACGGTCGGCTCGATGTACAACCTGGCCGAGCGAAGCCCCATGTTCAAGCGGGTGTTCGACGCGGCGCAGAACTTCATCAACGACGTGTCCTACTACGGCACCGAGGCAGCCAACCAGGCGCCCAAGATCCTGCCGAAGCTCGAGACGTTCCGCGACCTGGCCAAGACGCCGATTTCGGCCGAGGACAACAAGGCGCTGGCATCGCCGATCTTCGAGGGCACGCTGTCCTGGGCGCGCGATGGCGCCGGCAACCCGATCCAAGTCAGCGAGCTCGAGAGCCGCTATGCCAGCCTGACGGCTGAGCAGAAGGGCCAGATGCTGCTGCGCAAGGGTCTGGTCCACGAGGAAAGCCTGAAAGCCTGGAAGGCCAGTCCGCTCGACATCTTCGACGCCGCCGTGGAGAACCGATTCCGCCAGGAGTTCCTGACCCCGGGGATTGTCTGGACGCCGGCCGAGCTCAAGTCGATCTTTGGCCTGAGCGGCGAGCGCCAGGAGGACGGATCGTATGACGGCCAGATCGGGCTCTACCAGGAGTTCCGCGCTGCCACCGACCTGAGCCTGGACAACATGGCCAAGGCCGACATGCTCCGCTACGGCGGCAAGGATGTGGACTGGCTCAAGGATGCGGTCATGGCCGCACCCAGCCTGGATGCTGCAGCCGAGATCCTGCGAAGCACCTTCATGGACTTGTCCAAGGGAGACCCGGACCGATCCGACGAGCTGGTCGACTTTGCCAACGGCATCGTGGATCGCACGGAAAAGGTCAACAAGCTGAAGCAGCAGGGCTATGCCCCGCTGTCGCGCTTCGGCCAGTATTCGGTCGACGTGGTGGTCGATGGCGAGCGCCAGTATTTCAGCCTGTTCGAGTCCGAGCGCGAGGCCAAGAAGATGGCCGCAGCCATGATCAAGCAGTACGGCGCCGAGAGCGTATCGCAGGGCACAATGTCGGAGGAAGAGTTCAAGCTGTTCCAGGGCATTACCCCTGAGACGCTGGAGCTGTTCGGCAACGCCTTGGGGTTGGGATCCACCGGCAACGAAGCTCAGGACCAGGTGTTCCAGGCCTATCTGAAGCTGACCAAGAACAACCGCAGCGCCATGAAGCGGCTGATGCACCGCAAGGGCGTTGCCGGCTACAGCGAGGATGTCGGCCGCGTGCTGGCGGCCTTCGTGTACTCGAACGCGCGGCAAACCTCTGCGGCGCTGCACATCGGCGAGCTGGGCGAGTCGGTCGATGCCATCCCGAAGGGGCAGGGCCAACTCAAGGATGCCGCTGTCCAACTGGCTCAGTACATCAAGGAGCCGCGCGAAGAAGCCCACCATCTGCGCGGCTTCCTGTTTGCGCAGTACCTGGGCGGCTCGATCGCATCGGCCATGGTCAACTTCACCCAGCCGCTGACCATCTCCATTCCCTACCTGAGCCAGTTTGGCGGCCTGGGTAAGGCAATGAAAGCCTGGTCGAAGGCCATGAAGGATATGAGCGCAGGCGCCGAGCTCGAGCCGGGTCTGGCACAGGCGCTGAAGGTGGCAGAGGAGCAGGGTGTTGTGTCGCCGCAAGAGGTCCACCAGCTCATGGCGCAAGCCCGGGGCATGGGCACCCTGAATTCTGGCGATGGCACCAAGATCGGCGACGCCCGCGCTATTGCTGGCAACAACCTGGCCAAGCTGGCCCTGGGCTGGGGCAAGCTGTTCGGGTTTGCCGAGCAGATCAACCGCCGATCCACGTTCATTGCCGCCTACCGTCTGGCTATCGAAAACCAGGCGAGCAATCCATCGGCCTTCGCTGCCAAAGCGGTGGACGAAACGCAATTTATCAACAACAAGGCCAACAAGATGCGCTGGGGCCGGGGTCCGATCGGCGCAACCCTGATGACCTTCAAGAGCTATTCGATCAACTGGCTGGAACTGGTGCATCGGCTGGCGACACAGAATGGCACCGAGGGCAAGTGGGCTGCCGCCTACATGGTCGGCGCCCTGCTGTTGATGGCCGGAGCGGGCGGACTGCCGTTTGCCGACGACATCGATGACGTGATCGACGGACTGGCGCAACGTCTGGGCTATAACCTCAGCACCAAGAAGGCTAAGCAGGAGTTCCTGGAGGACATCTTCGGTAAGGCGGGCGCCGGGTTCATCTCGCACGGCATCACCGGCATTCCGGGGGCGCCCGTGGACATCGCCGGCCGCATGGGCATGGGCAACCTGATTCCTGGCACCGGGCTTTTCATGGAGAAGCGCGACTATACAAGGGATGCCATGGAGATTGCCGGCCCGGCTGGCGACTTCATCACGCGGGTTGGTCAAGGCCTTAACGACCTGTCGCACGGCAATCCGATTGAGGCGGCGCTGGCGGTGGCGCCCAAGGCGGTCAGCAACGCCGTCAAGGGCGCCGACATGCTCGACACCGGCATGTACCGGGACACCAGGGGTCGCAAGGTGATCGACACCAGCACCAGTGAGGCCATCTCCAAGCTGATCGGCTTCCAACCGGCCAGCGTATCCAACGTGCAGGAGGCTGCCTACCTGGGGCAGCGCGCCAAGGACTTCTACGCTCTTCGCAAGCAGGAGATTTCGGCGCAGTGGGCCAATGGCATCTTCGAGAAAGACCCGGAGCAGATCGCCAAGGCCAGGGAGGCTTTCAGGAAGTGGAACGCGAGCAACCCCGGCCAGCGTATGGCGCCGGACATGCCGGGCATCGCTCGCCGGGTGCGGGAGATGCGCAAGGGCAAGCTCGAGCGCATCGCTGACACCTCGCCGAAGGGGATGCGCGAGATGCTGCGACAGGACTTCTCGGGCGTGCAGTGACGCCATGCGCCGGCTGAACGAGGCAGCAGAGCGCCAGGGCAGGTGATGGCGTAAACTTCCAGCCTTGATAGATCCGGCCCAGCGCTCGCAGACGCTGGAGCACGCCGGCATAGTCTGCTTTGGAGCTCGGTAGCGCTGCCGAGCCGTGGCCCACGAAACGGGCACCATCACATCAGCGGTGGCTCAATGTAAATGCCGATGGATCGGCGCCCGGCAGGGTGGATAGAGCAATCGGCTGAGTTCCGGGGGGTGCAGGTTTGAGTCCTGCCCGCTGATGCGATGGTGAGATCGTGGACTGACGCGCCGACAGCATCGAGTGTCCAGTGGCGGTAACTGGGTCGGGTCGGAAGACTGATTAGATAGCGGTGCGGAGCCGCAGTAGCCGACAAGCCGGGGATCAGTGCCGGCCACCATCAACGCAGCCGAAAGGCGGTCAGGCCAGCAGCGGTCAAATGCTGGCGAGTGCGAACCGAAATGCACTTTCACTAGGAGCGCAGTGACACCCTGGAGAGACAGGGATATGGATCATGGGCGGCATTGGCGACCGCAGCAGACTGTAAATCTGCGGCTCACAAGGCGACGGGGTTCGACTCCCTGATGATCCACCATGACACATGCAGCTGCACTCGGGAAAGCTGCCGGGGACCAACAGGCCACATCGGACTGAACCGGCTGCAGGTGTGATGGTGTAGCTCAGAACCTAGATAGAGCGCCGGGGAAACCCGGAGGTCGGCAGGATGGACAGTCTGCCCGCCATCAACCCACAAAATCCCCGGCAGCCACTTGCCTCTGCCTTGCCATGCTGCTATATTCACCAGCAGCAATAGATGCCGGGTGTTCCGGCAAAAATAACAAGCGGTGAGCCAACGATAGTTTCGCTCGCCCAAAATTTCCCAAACCAGCCTTAGAGCTGGTTTTTTCATTTCAGGCCGCTCCATTTTCATGGGCGGCTTTTTTTACGCCCCTACGTCGGGCACTGGCGGGTGATGCATGGAGCAAGACCACCAAGCAGGCTCCCAGCACCAGGCAAAAACAGACTGGGAAGCCGTTGAGCGCGACTACCGCGCCACGAACCTGACGCCGAAAGAGTTGTGCATCAAGCATGGCTGCAAGCTGCCGGCGCTGATGAACCAGATCAAACGCAAGGGCTGGCAGCGCGACCTGACCGAGGCGGTAAGCCACGCCACCAAGGCCAAGCTGATCTATGAGTCCGTCGCCGAGGCGGTGGACTTCGAGAGCCGCGATGCCGCGCTGATCGAGTCGACCGCCAAGGCGGTCTTGGCCACAGCCGAGATCAACGTCCGCATCATCACCGGGCACCGCAAGCGACTGGCTGACCTGGGCGAGTTGGTGCTGCAGGCGCAGGAAAAGCTCGAGCAGATGAGCGAAAAGCTGGTTGATGTCCGCGAGGCGGCTGTGTATGTGCAGGCCGTGGGCAACCTGGCCAGCACGACCAAGACGCTGATCGAACAGGAGCGCAAGGCCTTCAACCTGGATGACGCCGATGGCAAGGACAACAAGCCTGCCGTCGAGGACTTCATCGAGGCCATCAGTGGCAAGACCTGACCCGGCGCTGCTGGCAACTTACCAGCGGCTCACTGGCAACCTGGAGACCTACAGCGCGCACTGCCTGAAGATCGCCGACAAGCTCGGGAAGCTGCAGCCCTTCCTCTGGAACAAGGCGCAGCGCTACATCCACGAGAAGTTGGAGGCGCAGAAAGCCAGCACCGGGAAGGTGCGGGCCATCATCCTGAAGGGGCGGCAGCAGGGGGTTTCGACCTATGCGGCGGCCCGCTTCTACAAGCACACCAGCACGCAGAGGGGCCAGAAGGCGCTGATCGTCGGCCATGAGCAGAAGTCGACCGACTCGCTCTTTGGCATGGTCAAGCGCTACCACGAGCACAACCCGCTCGCCCCGAGCACTGGAGCCACCAACGCCAAGGAGCTGATCTTTGACCGCCTGGATGGTGGCTACAAGCTGGCAACGGCCGGCACGCAGGACGTAGGTCGAGGCAACACGGCGCAGGTCGCGCATCTGTCAGAGTTCGCCTTCTGGCAGAACGCGCAGCTGCACATGGCAGGCCTGGGCAACACGATCTACGACGGCCCCGGAACCGAGATCATCATCGAGTCGACCGCCAACGGTCTGGGCAATGCTTTCCATCTGATGTGGCAGCAGGCCGAGGCTGGCAAGGGCGACTACATCGCCATCTTTGTGCCGTGGTACTGGCAAGACGAGTACCGGGCACCTGTCAAAGAAGGATTCGAGCTCACAGCCCAGGACCGGGACTACATGGCCGCCTATGGGCTGGACATGGAGCAGATGCAGTGGCGGTCCAACAAGATCGCCAGCTACGGCCAGGGCTTTGAGTACCTGTTTGCCCAGGAGTACCCGGCCACGCCGGCCGAGGCCTTCCAGAGCTCGACCACTAACCCGCTGGTCAACCCGACGCATGTGATGGCGGCGGTGAATTCGACCTATCGCCACTTCAGCGGCCCGCTGCTGATTGGCTGCGACCCCGCAGGCGACGGTGTCAACGACGCCGACCGGACGGCCATTGCCTTTAGGCAGGGGCGGATCGTCAAGCGCCTGGAATACCACCAGGGCCTGACGACGATGCAGATCGCCGGCAAGTTGGCGGGGTACGCCAGGGAAATGCAGATCGACATGATCTTTGTGGACAAGGGCGGCCTAGGGGCCGGCGTCTACGACCGTCTTGTCGAGCTTGGCGTCCCCGTCACCGGCGTCAACAGCGCCACAGCGGCCAACGACCCCGAGCGCTACGAGAACAAGCGGGCCGAGATGTGGTGGCTGATGGCGGAGTGGTTCGCCGATCAGCCCTGCCGCATCCCCAACAACGCGGCGCTGATCAGCGACATCACCGGCCCGCAGCCCAAGAGATCCAGCAACGGAAGAAAGCTGCTGGAAAAGAAAGAAGACATGAAAAAGCGCGGACTGCGATCGCCAGATGGCGCCGATGCGGTCGCACTGACCTTTGCCGAACCCGTCATGAGCCGAGAGGCTTTCGAGGACTACGGCGTTACCAGAACCGCCCGGCCGGCCACGCGCGCCGGCTACTGAGGAAAACGACATGGACGACAATTTCCGCGAGCTCGAGCGCGAAGCCTTCGAGTCCGCCTTCAAGGGCGACGACGCTGCACCGGCCGATGCCAGCTATGGAATTGACCCACGCCAGGCTGATGCAGCTGCGATGGCCGAGGCCTTCGACAGCCCGGATGTCGTGGTGGGCAAGGCGATGACCGACAAGCCCATCCAGGGTGAAGCCCTGCCTGCCGCTGACGCGCCAGCTGAATCTCCCGCAGCACCCGAGCCAGCTGCTCCCGTTTCCCAGTCGGCCGCCGAAGTCGCAAAGCCGGAATTCAAGACCTTCGGCCAGGCCTTCAAGTATCACCGCGAGCAGGCGGCCAATGGTGGCCCCAAGGTGTTCGAGTGGAACGGCAAGCAGTTCACGACCCAACTGAAGTCCGAGGTCGGGTCGGTTGCCAAGAAACCGCAGGCTGCGAAAAGCAAGCCCGCCAGCGATGTCGAGAAGTTTGAAGGCGCATTCCAGGAGGGCGACAAGCCCGCCGTGGATCGCTCCAAAGCCCTGGCTTTCCGTGAGGCTGCAGCCAAACAGCCGGTCAATCTCAATGAAGACCCTGCCCGCATGCGCACCGTGGACGAGATGATCGTCGGCGTGGCGCGCGCCGGCAAGGTGGCGCCCGATGCGCCGGCCAAAAAGGACGGCAAGCCCTGGTATCAGGCTGGCCCGAAAAACACCTTCATCCGCAACGGCGATGATCCGAAGAACGGCCCGATCTACAGCAGCAAGCGCGCCGGCGATTTGGACCAGGCCAGCGAGAAGAAGGAAATTCCCATCTACCGCGGCAAAGGCACTTCTGGCTACAAGGGCGAGCTCTCCTGATGAGCGAGAACGCGGAATACAGCCTGGCAGCCCAGGAGCTGTTTGACGGCGGGCAGGAGGCGCCGCCCAACATCAGTGCCCTGGGCCCCATCCTGATTTCTGAATTCATCAAGGCCGAGTCGGACCGCAAGCTGACGGAGCAGCGCTGGTTGCGCGACTTGCGCCAGTTCAAAGGCCTGTACGAGCCTGACGAAGAAAAGAAGATGGCCGGCCGCAGCCGTGTGTTCGTGCGCAAGACCCGCGTCAAGGTCAAGACGGTCAACGCGCGCGTCGCCGACCTGCTGTTTCCGTCTGGCAGCGAGAAAAACTGGAGCATCGCCCCCACCCCAATTCCGACCCTGAGCGAACGGCAAAAGATGGTGGTCAAAGCCACCCTGGAGCAGATGGAGCAGGGCGGCCAGCCGGTTGATGAGCTGACGATTGACCGCGTGATCAAGGCAGTCGCCAAGAAGGCAGCTACCAAGATGGGCGAGACCATCAATGACCAGCTGACCGAGGCCCGCTATCGCCAGGCATGTCTGCAGGCCATGCACAGCTGCCACCTGTACGGCACCGGCATCCTCAAGGGGCCGACCGTCGAGCGCCGCGCGCGAACCCGGTTCGTCCAAGAGGGCAAGAACTGGGTGACGAAGGAGGAGCTCTACTACGCCCCTTCGGTGTCGTTTGTGCCGCTGTGGGACTTCTACCCGGACATGACGGCGACCGAGTTGTTGCAGTGCCGCTTTGTGTTTCAGCGCCACCTGATGACGGCCCAGGATCTGGCCGAGCTGGCCGAGCGGCCGGCCTTCCAGATGGGCTCCCAGGTCATCAAGGATTACATCCGCGCGCACCCGCTCGGCCAGGTTGTCACTCGACTGCCGGATAGCGAGTTGCGCACCATCGGTAGCCGCCTGGGCACCGAGCAGCACATCGGCCAGTACGAGATCCTGGAGCGCTGGGGTTATCTGCGCGGCGACCAGCTGGATCAGGTTGGCATCGATGTCCCGCAAGACCGGGTGCATGAGGCATTCTTTTCTGTGGTGTGGCTGCTGCCCAACGGCGTCACCATCATGGCATCGCTGCGACCGATCGATGGCGTGCTGTGGCCGTTCCACCTGTACCAGTTCGACAAGGACGAGAGCAGTCTGTTTGCCGAGGGGCTGGCGTCGATCATGCGCGACGACCAGGACATGATCAACAGCTCCACCCGCATGCTGCTGGACAATGGAGCGCTGGCCAGTGGCCCGATGTTCGAGGTATCGCCCGGGTTGCTGTCCAAGTACGAGGATTTGACCGATGTGTCGGCCTGGAAGGTTTGGTTGCGCAACGGGCAAAGCCCTGGCCAGCGCGCAGTCGTCCCGGTTGGAATCGATGGCCGCCTGGGCGACCTGCAGAACATCAAGGCGATGTTCGAGGCCAACGCCGACGAGACGACAGCCATCCCACGTTACATGAGCGGCGAGAACGCCAGCCAGGGCGCGGCCGGCACCGCCAGCGGCATATCCATGCTGATGGGGGCGGCCAACATCGTGATCAAGGATCTGATCGCCAGCTGGGACGAAGGTATCACGCGCCCGTTTGTCGAGGCCATGTACCGCTGGAACATGAAATTCAACAAAGACCCCGAGGTCAAGGGCGACTACTGCGTGACCGCGCGTGGCACCTCGAGCCTGGTGGCCAAGGAAATCCGGGCGCGTCAGCTCAACGAGTTTGCCGCGATGACGGCCAACCCACTGGACGCCCCCTTCATCAAGCGCGATGTGCTCAACCGCCTGCGCGCCGAAGCCAACGAACTGACCGATGTGGTCAAGACCGAGGAAGAGGTCAAGGGCGAGCAGGCAGCGCAGCAGAACCGGCAGGCGGAGCAGTTGCAGCAGCAGATGATGCAGGCCCAGCTGCAGGAGGCCATGGGCAAGGCCGCTAAGGTGACGGCCGAGGCCGAACTGGTAGCCGCCAAGGCCAGGGAAGCTGCGGCCAACATCGAGCTCACGATGGCGCGCGCCATCGACGCCAAGGTTGAGGCGATCTACGCCGCAATCCAGGCGGGCGGTGTGGCAGCTTCCAGCCTGCAGTCGGCGCCTGCAGCCGACGAGATCCTGCGCAGCGCCGGCTTTGTGGACGCCACTGCCGAAACCGGCATCGGCGACCTGATGACCGACGAGGTGCAGGGCGACACGCCGGCTGTCGCCGACTTTGCCCGGCCCAACCCAGCCACCGGCCGCCGAGGCATGCGCCAGGGCATCGAAACAGCAAGGATCGACTGATGCGCGAAATCGAACTGGCTGCCACCCTGGTGGCGGAACTGGCACAAAGCACCGGCAATCGCGCCATGGTCAAGTTGATCGAGGCCCGCATCGAGGTCGAGAAAGACCTGCTGACTACATGCCCACTGGACCAGGTGCAGATGCATCGGGCCAGCATCCAGACCCTGCGCGACTTGATGGGCGTGGCCAACGGCCGGCCCGAGTCCGCCATTTGAACACTCAGACCCTGCGCCAAGCAGGACAGTTGAGCCGGGCAACCGGCCTTTGCCCATTCCAAGGAGATTTTTATGGGCCGTGACCAAGAAGATTTTGCAGCCATGTTCCAAGAAGGCGAAGCCCTCGATGACGGCAGCGTGACCGAAGACATGGCCGCTGGCCTGAACCTCGAGGAAGCCGTCGAAGAGCATGGTGAGCATGCGGCCGGCGGCATGCGTGAATCCAGCGCCGAGGAGGCGATGGAAGGTGAGGACGCCCCTGCAGCCGCCGGCGCTCCCGAGGCTGCCGGGATGGCTGAATCCCCATCGGCCGATGCCAGCCTGGACCTGGAAAAGGAAAAGCAGCGCCTGAAGTCCTGGGAGGGCCGACTGAAAGCCCGCGAGGCCGAGCTCAAGACCAAGGAGCAAGCCGGTCCAGCAGATGCCACTGGCGCCACCCCCGATGTCGAAACGGCGGTCGCCGTAATGGAAACCCAGCCGATTGACGAAGTGATGGCCACCCTCGCCGAAGACTTCGGCGATGACTTCGTGAAAGCCCTGAACCGGATGATCGAAGCCCGCGCGGCCGAGATCGCCGGCAAGGTAGCTGACGAAAAGGTCAGCGCCGTGGCCGGCAACGTGGATCAGCTGGTCGCCAGCCTGACCGACGACAAGGCGCGCAACCACTTCGAGATGATTGCCGACGCGCATCCCGACTTCATGGAAGTGGCCCAGTCCCCCGAATTCCAGCAGTGGATTGAATCGCTGGGCGACAAGGCCGAGCAGGCACAAGCCATCGTCAGCGGCGGCACAGCCCGCCAGGTGATCAAGCTCTTGAGCGAGTTCAAGGCCGCCGGTCAGGACCGGCAGGCCGAGCCCGACGCCGCCATGATGGCCGCCCAGGCCGTCAAGGGTCGCGGCGGCATGCGGCTGCCGGCCAAGCCTGAAGTCTCCGACGACTACGAAGCCGCCTGGAACTCGTTTTCCTGATCAACCCGCCCGCCAGGTCCGCCTGGTAGGCAACGCCTTGATGGATTGAGCGCATCAACCATCGCCTGAAAGAGCACGACTTCACCGAGTCGCGCACCAGCACACCGCCCCAATGCCAGCGACACGCCAACCCGGCGCCGCACACGGCAAGACAGGCGGTGTTTTTGTTGGTGCATACGGCAGTAGGTCCAAGGCGTTTGTTCATTTTTGCAGGTTTCACAACCTTCCCTAATGCGCCACCCAAGGAGTAACTTATGGCCGCAACCGTTTTTGGCGATATTTCCGCCCGTACCGCAGCCTACGCTGCCCGTGAACTGCTGACCCGTGGTCAACCCCACCTGGTCCTGGAAAAGTTCGGCCAGGCCAAGCCTCTTCCGGCTAACAACAGCTCGGTGATGAAGTTCCGCCGCTACAACGCGCTGCCGAACACCCCCAAGACCTTGGCCGAAGGCGTCACCCCGACTTCGACCAAGCTGACCCACACTGACGTGACCGCCACGCTGACCCAAATGGGTGAAGTGGTTACATTGACCGACGTGATTCTCGACACCCACGAAGATCCGGTGCTCAACGAGACCGTGGGCCTGTTGGGCGAGCAAGCGGCCCAGATGGTCGAGAAAATGCGTTTCGGTGTGGTGAAAGCCGGCACCAACGTGAACTACGCCAACGGCGCCGCCCGCAATGCGGTCAACACCCCAATTACGGTTGACATGCAGCGCCGCGCCGTGCGCGCCCTCAAGCGCCAGAACGCCCGCCCGATCACCTCGATCATCCGCAGCACCCCGTCGTTCGGCACCGAGAACGTCTCCCCTGGTTACGTCGGCCTGATTCACCCTGACATGGAGCGTGACATCCGTGCGCTGGACGGCTTTACCCCGGCCGAGAAGTACGGAACCATCACCCCCTGGGAAAACGAACTGGGCAAGATCGATGACGTGCGCTACGTCACCTCAACCATCTTCGAGCCCTGGGCTGATGCAGGAGGCGTCAAGGGTGCCATGCTCTCGACTACTGGCACCAACGCTGACGTATACCCGGTGCTGTTCTTGGGCAAGGATGCCTACGGCATCATCGCACTGAAGGGTGCCTACGCCGTCACCCCGATGGTCGTCAACCCCAAGCCCAGCGACAGCGACCCGCTGGCCCAGCGCGGTCATGCCGGCTTCAAAACCATGCAGACGGCGGTGATTCTCAACGACCTCTGGATTTGCCGCCTGGAATGCGCCGCCACGGCCTGAGCCTAGCAACCACCCCGAATAACCCCGCTTGCAGCAATGCAGCGGGGTTTTTTTACGGCCATATCAGCCGCCTCCCATCCTTAGGAGCCCCCCAATGACTGAACAGATCACCAGCATCGACGACGCGCCCGAGATCGTCACCAAGTCCACCAAACCGCGCGCCAAGACCGAGGTCGCCGGCCAGGCGCCCACGCGCCGCACCATCACCATCCACGCCAGCGGCGACGAGGAAGGCCAGAACGCCGTTCCGGTTGGCGTCAACGGCGTGGTCTACCAGATCCCCCGCGGCGTCCCGTGCGAGGTGCCCGATGAGGTGATCGGCGTCCTGGAAAACGCCAAGACCAGTATCTACAAGACCGTCAACGGCGAGTCCGTCGAGCACCTGATCCCGCGCTTCGCCTACACCGTGAGCTGATCCCGTGCTGGTGGATGCGTTCTATCCGTTCGTGCTGCCCGAGGTGATTGGGTGCCCCGAGCCCCTGCTGGCCCAGCAGATCATGCTGACGGCTCACAGCTTCTGCACGGAAACCGGCGTCTGGGACGAGGTGCAAGACCCCGTCCTGACGAGCACAGGCATCGCGGACTACGAGATCGACGCTCCCGCCAACGCTGAGATGCTGCGCGTGCGCAGTGTGTGGCTGGATGGTCGAGAGCTAAGCCCCAGGCAGATGCGGACCCCGCTGGTCGCCAACTTCGGCACTCCATCCAGCTACCACGCTGCTTTGGCGCGCGGGCTGATCACGCTGGATGCCAAACCCCAATCCGAGCAGTTCCTGGTCGTGCGCGCGGTGTATGCGCCGAGGCTGACCGGCCAGACGTTGCCCGACCTCCTGCTATCGCGCTACGCCATTGCGATTGCCAGCGGTGCCAAGTCCCGGCTGATGCTGATTCCTGGTCAGGCCTGGAGCAACCCCGTGCTTGCCCAGTTCTATGCGGCGCAACACCAGGACGCCGCGATCAATGCCCGCATCGACATGGAGCGCGACAACGTGACCGGCTCCTTGCGGGTCAAGCCGCGCTCCTTCTTCTGAGGTAATCCATGACCATCCCCGCCAACAACGTCCTCCTGAGCGCATCCAAGATCGTTCAGGACACCACCAACGTCCGCTGGCCGATCGAGGAGCTGCTGCAGTGGCTCAACGATGGCCAGCGCGAAATCGTGCTCCATCGCCCCGATGCCAACCCCAAGACGGCCGTCATGACGCTGGCAGCCGGCACGCGCCAGACCTTGAAAGACAAGGTGGCCGAAGGTGTGGCTGGTGGCGTCGGATCGTCCATCAGCCCAGCCAAGCTGCTCGACGTAATTGCAGTGGCAACCGGCACATCTGCAACCACCATCAACCGCACGGCCGCCGTCCGCAAGATCGAGCGCGAAGTGCTGGACGCCCAGAACCCCAGCTGGCACTCGGCAACCGGCGTAACCGCTGTCAAGCACTTCATGGTGGACCCGCGTGATCCGCTGTCCTTCTACGTCTACCCACCCGCCGCCGCGACCGGCGCATCGCTGGAAGTCCTGTTTTCTGCGTATCCGACAGACATCGGCATCACGGCCGGAGCGGTGACCGGAAACATCAGTCTGGCCGACATCTACGGCAACGCACTGCTGGACTACGTGCTCTACCGGGCCTACAGCAAAGACTCGGACTACGCCGGCAACGCCAACCGAGCTCAAGCCCACTACACCGCCTTCGCCAACTCGCTGGGCATCGAGCTCAAGGGGACGCTGATGATGGGTGCGCAGAACACCTGGAACCCCAACACGCCTAACCGGGCCGCCCAGGCGCCGCAAGGCTAAGGGATAGCGCATGAGCCTGACCACCGTCGCCGTCACCTTCACCGCATACGACCAGAGCGGCAATCCAGTCGCGGGGGCGCGCATCCTGGCCAAGCTGGATCAAACCGAGGTTCATCAAGGCTTTGTCGTGCCCGAGCAGGTCGAGGCCACCACCGGCTCGGATGGGGTGGCGACCCTGAATCTGTGGCCCAATGCATTGGGTGTGGCTGGGTCGAAATACCGCGTGCGCGCCTGGAACCCGGATACGGGCGCCAAGTTTCTTGATACGACGATCAGCGTGCCCAACACCGCATCAAGGATGGATGAGATCCTGGTGCAGGAGCCTTACCCACCCATCGACGCCGCTGAGCGGGCCTTGATCGCCGCGCAATCTGCGCTGTCGGGTGTCACCGAGCAAGCCCAGATCGCTGCCGGGCAGGCCGGCCTGGCCGCTGACAGCGCTGATGCTTCCGCTGCCGATCGCGTGCAGACCGGCCTGGATGCCCAAGCGACGGCTGCTGACCGAGAACAGACCGGTATTGATCTTCAGGCTACGGCCGCCGATCGCGTGCAGACCGGCCTGGACCGACAAGCCACCGCCGCCGACAGATTGCAAACCGGACTGGACGCCCAGGCGACTGCTGCCGATCGCGAGCAAACCGGCCTGGACGCCCAAGCTACGGCCTCAGACCGCATCCAGACCGGCCTGGACCGACAAGCCACCGCCGCCGACAGATTGCAAACCGGACTGGACGCCCAAGCGACAGACGCCGATCGCGAGCAGACCGGACTGGACGCCCAGGCTACAGGCGACGATCGGGTGCAAACAGGCCTTGACCGGCAATCTGCAGCCAACAGCGCCACTGCTGCTGCCGAATCCTCTGGCGCCGCCAGCATCCAAGCAATCGTCTCAGCAACAAAGGCCGGCGAATCCGGAGCAAGTGCTGTCACGGCAAACACCAAGGCTGGTGAGGCATCTGGCTATGCCGCACAAGCTCTTGCAATCTACGGCTCTGCTGCTGCCCAACAGACCGCCGTCGCCCAGGCCGCTGCCCAGGCTTCCCTGGCTGCTGGCTATGCAGCTTCCGCATCGTCTGTGGTGCAGCAAGACCTGTCCGGCGTCACCGCTGCTGCCCTGCATCGCAGCCCCAACGCTGTGACGGCGATGTTCATCTACGACACGGGCAAGGATTCGGACGGCGGGGCATGGACCGAGAAGTGTCAGCACACGAGTTGGTACAACGAGCCGCTGAATGGGAAGTGGCTGGGCGCGCACCGCAACGAAGCCTCTGCTCGGGCGCAAAACGGCACCTTGGGCGCTGAACTGATCGTTGGCGGCGACTGCACAAGCGCAACGAACAATTTTTCTGACGCAACCACGGATTTTGTCTTTGATGGCAGCGGCGTGGGGTCGAAAACCTCGACAGCCGGATCGGCGGCCATCCAGTCCAACACCCTGTTGACGGTCAACAAGGTCTATCGCCTTTCGATTGATGTCGCCGTCAGCGCGGGGTCCACCGGGGCCATTTCCCTGCGGAACACCACAGACGGGGCCATCAACCTTTTCGCCGGAACCAACGTCGTCTACTTCACGGCCAACAACGTCCAGTTCCTCATCATTGCAGACAGCTGGTGGCTTGGAACCATCGACAACATCAGCGTCCGCGAAGTCACCGCCCTGACCACCGCCAGCGGCGACTACTACCAGCTCTCGACAGACGGGAAGTTCTACAAGCTCAACGCTACCAGTGGAACGACTGAGGTCTTCCGGGGCAACAAGCGCGATTTCCCACGGCTATCTGCAATCGTAGCTGAACCCAGCAACGTCACCATCTACGATTTGACCGAGCCAGGTAGGCCGATGTGGATGCGGTTTTTTGGAGACACTGCTGCCATTCCCTATAGCAATAGCATAGCCTGCTTGGGAAATGCGTTAAACGGTATTATTACAATCGGCGGAGTATCAAACACCGGACTCTACACCGTCACCTTTCCAGCAGACAGGATGCATTTCAGGTATTCGTACTCAACTTCATTATGCGGTACAAAAATTGTTGGCGGTATCTCTAGAAGAAACTCTACACTAAAAACTGGCGATCAAGTCAATGGCACTGGGCTTATTCATCAGACTGTCAACGCCATCGCCATGACGGTACTCCCCGATGCACCAATTGATCCTGTTACTGGATTGAAAGTTCCTACTATTGCTGTGGCTACTGGCGGTGGCGTGAGTGTGATAAAGCACAACGGTACGGTGGTGAATAGCAGCAGCACACTGAGCTTTAACCAAGTCTATATTGACCAATTTAAGATTTACGCAAATAGTCGAAATTGGGGTGGATATTTCCATGCTGGAAATCCTGGTCAGCTGACTTCGCCATTCTCAATGGCGACAACTTACCCTAAGTCTTGGTATCCAGACACTACCAACATGGATGTATTGCGTAGGCCACAACGTGCATCCCTGTTTAACAAGCTGACGGAGCGTGCTGGCGTGGCAATCATGAAGGCGCGAGAAGATTTGCCAAACTTCGGTGTCGCCGCTGCCATCACCAATAACTACAACACCGGCCACATGGTCGGAGACATTCGTCGTGCGTACATGGCTGATGTGGATGCGGGGAGTGTGAGCGCCCCTGAGCTTGTGACGAACGGCGACTTTAGTAGCGGTGGCACTGGCTGGACAGCTCCGGCGAACTGGACGTTTGCAAACAATCGAGCCGAAAAAGTTTCCGGCTCTGATGGTGAGTTGACGCAATCAATCGCCGCCGTCACTGGGAAGATCTATCGCGTTTCTTGGGATCAACAAACGGCCGGTAGTTTTGCTCTCCGATTTGGCGGGTCTGCTGGAAATAGCGCCATCACCAGTGGAACGGGAAGCAAGGTGTGGATCGGATCCATTACGGGGGCGAGCACGATTCGTTTTGAGCAGTCAGGAACCTCGGCCGGTGATTGGATTGACAACGTATCGGTGAAGGAGGTTATCGCAGACCGCAGCTACAAAGCTAATGCCGCCAGCATCACCGGCACCCTGACAAAAACTGAGGTCGCCTCTGCCGCCCAGCTTGTTGCCTACAGCGGCTTCAGCACATCGAACTACCTGCGCGAACCTTACAGCGCCGACCTGGACCTTGGTACTGGAGAGTGGAGTGCCAGTACTTGGGTGAATGTACCGACGGCACTGGCGACCAGTGTGCCGGTTGGGGCGGAACTCAACCCCGATGCTGCATTTAATACCGGAACCTCGTGGTCTTTGCCAACAGGCGCTGTGGTCGGTGGAGGCGTTCTGTCATGTACGTCAGTAGCGGCCAATCAAACGATGGCGCTCAATCTTGGGGCCACCTACCAGCCGGGCATGTTTAGGCTCTCGTTTACGTCCCCGCAGATTGCAGGAAACAACAACTTCAAGGTCACTTTTGGCGGGGCGGATACTGGCTGGCTTACTGGTAACTCGGTCACTGCCGGTGTGGTGCTTCAAGCACCGGTGGCTTTTTCCACCGTCGTCATTAACATTGGTGGCTACGGATTCACAGGGACGATTGATGACTTTAGCCTGAAATTGGCAAACAGCATTGTCGTTGCAGAGCGTGCTCACTCATCTGGAGCAAAGCTTGGCCTCGGTCTTGATCCGCTTGGTAGGTTCACCGCCACCGCATACGACGGCACCACGACCCGCACCGTCACCACCAGCGCCGCCTACAACACGGCCACCTGGACCAAGGCCGAAGCCTGCTACACCACAGATGGCACGCTCTCGATCCGCGTCGGCGGGGTGGAAGTGGCAGCCACCCGTGGCAATCCCCTGCTGACGCTGAACAACAGCAACGCTGTCCTGACCATCGGCAACAGCTTCGCCCTGGATGCGCCGTTCCCCGGCTCGATCGCGCTGCTGAAGCTGTCGGCCACCGTGCCCACTCCTGAGCAATCGGTCTGGATGTACGAGCAGGAAAAGCAGATGTTCCGCGAAGGTGCCCAGGTCTGCCTGCCGGACTCTGGCGCTATCGTGGATCTGGCCTACGACGACGCCACGGACAAGTGGATCGCGGTGTCAGCCACGAACGAGAGCGAGTGGAGCGGGCTGGTCCGCACCGGCGTGACCCCGGTGCCGGCGGGCAGCTACACCAAGGCCGTGGCCGCGAGCGGCGTGCAGCTGCTGGCGCGTTCGACCACGACCCCCGGCGTGGACATCACCATCCCGGCCTATGGCCTGCGTGAGGAGCTGGTGAAGCGTGCCGAGGCCGCCGCGCGGCTGAACGCCCAGCTGTCGACCTACGACTACGTGGGCGGCTTCACGGCCATCACGGTCATCGGCAGCACCGCCATCACCAGCGTGGCGGGCCTGACCTACCCAGCGAGCTATCTCGGCGCCCGCGTAAGCGGCTCTGGCATCCCGGCCAACACCACCATCGTGGCCGTGTCGGGCACCACGATCTACCTGAGCGCAGCGGCGACTGCCTCGGCCAGCAGCGTGCAGATCAGCTTCGTGGACTTCATCCTGCCGGTCGGCATGGAAGCCAAGGCCGTGGCGCTGGCCGGTGCGGTGCAGCGTGAAGGCGCAACAGGCCAGTTCACCCGCCTGTTCGACGGCTTCAAAGAGGCGATCCGCTTTGGCACCGCGCCGGCCTACACCGCCAACATCCAGATCCAAGCAACTAGGAGCGCCGCATGAGTTTCATTGACTTGATGGCCAGCGATGCCTGGTCGGCCGCCGACATCGACAACAAGGTTCAGGCCATGATCCGCAGCCGTTACAGCGAGAACGACGAGCTGAAGGCGGCCCGCCTGGCCCGTAGCGGTGACAACCCCGCTTTCGTGGCGGAAGTTGACAGATGGATTGCAGATTGCGTGCAGCAGGGCCGACAGGCTCGCGCCGACATGGCGCTGCTGTCCCAGGTGTTCGCCATGGAGGAGGCCTCCCGTCGCCTGGAGCTGCCCGTGGTGGAGCCTGAGCTTGACGAGAACAGCAATGTCACCAACCAGGAAGCTGTCGACCTGGATCAGGCCGAGCGCTCGGAAGCACAAGCCGTGCTCGACGCGGCCAGCCCGGAAGCCCAGGCGCTCTACGACTTGCGCAACCCGCCAGTCCCAGAGCCTGAGATCGAAGCTACCCCAAACGAGGAGGCTGCGTGAAGGTCAAGACCGCTCGAGGCCTGATCCTGGCCTACCTGAAGCTGTGCGGCTTCAAGGGCTGGACCAGCTTCTGGAACACCGTCTACGTGATGCCGGGCTGGGAGAACCACCAGCCGCTGCTGCGCCATGAGGCCAAGCACCTGGAGCAGATCGAGCGCGACGGCCGCCTGGTATTTGCTGTCCGGTATCTGTGGTGGCTGGTCTGCTACGGCTACCTGGCCAACCCATACGAAATTGAAGCGCGGGCCGCCGAGGCTGGCCAGAAAGGACTTGCATGAGCACCACATCACAAACTGCCGTCGAGTCGGCGGGAGCCATGGCTGCAAAAGCGCTACCACCTGCCGGTGTGTCGATCGCTACGATCGCCGGCGTGCCTGTTTCCGAGT
>ERZ1034361.62-NODE-62-length-74275-cov-6.367112_pt1 | contig 74275 bp, 64 predicted proteins | sample MGYA00520617_ERZ1034361 | MGnify/ENA primary metagenome ERZ1034361 (study PRJEB33736, sample SAMEA104284507) | Azolla filiculoides | biome: Urban; feature: Water surface; material: Ditch water | place: Netherlands | collected 2015-10-28 | depth 0-0.1 m ... | reverse complement strand
ACAAAGCTACTTGTATGAAAAACATATATTTGATACTCATTTGCTTATTGCTCATATCTTGTTCCTCAACTAATATTAAGAAAGAAGTGCTTCGTGACTTTATGCAGAGTGATTATGTACTTTCTTGGAATCCTAAAATTATTTTTCAAGAAGCAATTATAACAAATAAATCCTTAATTCGATATGAAACAGCTTTTTTAGACAGAAATAAATCTTTAAGCGGTGAAGATCCTAGAAGAGCCAGACCAACGGGGAAGCCAGCCAACCCATGGCCAATAGATTCTCTAGAAATCATTAATATGAAAAACACAATTAAAAACGATACGATTCCGTATTTATGGAGTAATAAAGATTTTATTGAGGGAAAATATGATTTTTTTATTACCGAAAAACTACGGAATAACCCTAGTTATCGTGATAAATATGATGGACAAAGGGCATTTTTACTTTCAAAACCGATAATTAGTTCCGATAAAAATTATGCCTTAATCAGTTTTTCCATTGCATTTAGTGAATATGTCTATAGAGGAGGAGGTATTCCGAAAGTATTTCTTTTAAAAAAAGAAAACAAGAAATGGGTTGTGGAAAACAGCTATGATTGGGAATTTATATACGAGTAAAGCTAACTCTCTTTGAAAAAGAGTTTATACTTGAAAACAAATCAGACTTAGCCAAGTTCGAGTTTAGATATAATCCTCGCCATTATGATAATTAAACAGTTTTATATCCTAAATCCGTATTTAGCATGTCAATAGATGAATTGGAGATTAAGGATTATGACAGTTATTTGGCTTGCTTTAAGAACCTAAAACAATAAAAAAACAAAAAATCCTGCTTCAACCAAGAGCAGGATTTTACTTATAAACACATTTTAAATTCAAAAAATATTTTGTACTTTTCTACAATCTTAAACCCCCAAAAATGAAACAACTAATTAGTGTTTTTGTAGCCCTGATTGCAACAAGTTTTGGTTACTCTCAAAATGCAGATAACCCGCAAAAAATAAAAAATCTTGTAGAAGATTATTTCCATTTCGAGAGAGAGAATATTCACGTACAATTCAACAAAACAATATATATATCTAACGAAAACATAGCATTTAAAGGTTATGTTTTTAACAAAGAAAGCAATTTGCCCAATTTGAATACCACTAATGTTCAATTAGTGATTTATGACGCGCAAGGACAAGTAATTCAGCGACAATTACTACACACTTCGCTGGGAACTTTTGAAGGAATTGTGACTTTGGACGAAAAGATTGCTTCAGGAAAATACCGTTTTCATTTTTACACCAATTGGATGAATAATTTTATGGAAGACGAATCCTTGCCCCAAAACATCGAGATAATCAACCTAAAGGAATCTTATAATTTAAAAACTAATCAGCCCGATTATAAAGCTGTTTCTATATTTTTTAACCCAGAAAGTGGCGTATTCATTAAAGGCATCAGTAATACAATAGGGATTCAAATTAAAGATTGTAACGATTTAGGAATTCAAATTATGGAAGGATTAGTGGTAGATTCGAAAGGAAAAACCATCACAACTTTCTTTACCAACAAAATGGGTTACGGAAAATTTGAATTGACACCAGATCCAAACGAAACCTACTCTGTAAAAATCGCAACAGACAAACTGAAAATGGAAAAACAATTGCCAGCAACTCAAAATTCGGGTATGACAATAACTTATAATAACAATTTGCCCGATAATATCTTGGAGGTTTCTGTAAAAACAAATTCCGATGGCATCAATTTATATCAGAACAAAAATTATACTTTGCTCATTCATCAAAACGGAAAACAAATCCAAAAAGAATTTGATTTCAACGATAAAAACACAATTCAAACACTAACTTTTGATAAAAATGATTTATCAAATGGAGTAAATAGCATTCGAATAATTGATGAAAATTTAAACGAAATTGCCGAAAGATTGCTCTATTTGAACAAGCAACCTAAAGAAATTCCAATATTGGAAACTCAATTTACTGCAAGCGACAGCATCAACTTATTTGGGAAACTAAATTCAAAAGTGGCCAATTTAAGTATCAGTATTTTACCAGCAGAAACTGCTTGTCTTGACCAGAAAAACTCCATTTTAGGAACATTTTATCTCAACTCCTATCTAGAAAAACCAATTCCTAACAACTACATTTATTTTGACCGTCAAAACGTTACTAGGGCTTTTGATATGGAATTATTGATGCTAAATCAAGTGAAAAGCAAATACTTTTGGAACAATATCATGAGCCATAAACCAAAGGAATCCTATGCGTTTACTAAAGGAATTACCATCAACGGAACTATCGTAAAACCATTGAACCCAAAAACAAAATACAAGGTTGCATTAATCTCTTTGAAAAATAAAATTTTTGAAGAAGCGACAGTGGACAAAAACAACAAGTTTAGTTTTGACAATTTTTTTGCAAGAGATTCTACTGCCTATCAGCTAGAATTAATGGACGAAAAAAACCTAGCCATTGAAACAAAGATGATTACCAATATTTTGAACAACGACCAACCTTTTTTAAAAAAACAAATTTTTGATAGTGCCAATTGTCTCCCCATTAAAGATTTAAATACGACATTCGCCTTTTCTAATGCAGATTTAGAAAAAAAGAGAATTGCATTGAACGAAATTATAGTCCAAAATAAATATAAAAAACCAATTTACATTCATCAAACCGAAGTGAATAATCAAGCAGCAAAAGCTTATAAAATTGGAGACACTGACTTTGGATCGGTCTTGGACTTCATTGGCAGAAACGGCTATGTCACTGGGGTTGATGAAGAAAATACAGTTTACGTTCGCAGTTCTAGACACGAATATTCAGGAAACGAAAGTGTAGCTACTCCAGCTATTTTTGTAGATAATTTTCAAATTTTTGATTTGAATGTTTTGTACGACCTTGATTTAATGAATGTCGATGAAATTTATATTGACAAAATAGGAACTTCAACTACAGCTACTGGAGGTTACGGAACAATCAGGATTTACCTAAAAAAAGGAGTAAATAATAGTTATTTGAAAAAGAAACATACCACTCTAATTGTAAAATCGGGATTTGCAAAAATCAAACCATTCAAAAACACAGAATTTCCATTTTCGAGAGAATTTGATATTTTTGGAACGCTACAATGGAAACCGAATGTATTTCTAGATAACAACCAATTTTTTAAAATTTCCTTTCCAAAAACAACTCAAAAAGAGATTCTGGTCATAATTGAAGGCTTTACAATAGATGGTCAATTAATTTCCGAAATAAAGAAATTAAGCACAATTGCAAAATAATAAATAACAAAAAAAACTCCGAAGTTTAAAAGCTTCGGAGTTTTTTTATAAATCTTTTATTCAATATGAACTCTTTTTTTGAATAATTTCCAAAGCACTGGAAGCGTTGTTACAAGCACAATTCCTATAACAATATATTCGATATGTTTTTTCAAATCAATACCGAATTTGTCTAAAAACATTGCTGACAAATAATGCCCTGCAAAAATCATACTGAAAGACCATAGGACAGAACCCAAAATATTATTAAACATAAATTTCTTTTTATCCATCGCAGCAATTCCAGCTACAATGGGTGCAAAGGTTCTGAAAATAGGTAAAAAACGAGCAAAAATAATGGCTTTCCCTCCATATTTATCGAAAAAATCTCTCGATTGTAAAAGGTATTTTTCCTTAAACCAAAACGTATCTTCTTTATTATAAAGATAAGTTCCGCCTTTCACTCCAAACCAATATCCTACCATATTACCAAAAACTCCTGCTGCTGAAACTAAGGCTGATAGCAATACAACATTCGCAAATTCATTGCCCACCGCAATCTGGCGAGTTAATAATTCGCTGTAAATCCCTGCTAAAAACAACAAACTATCTCCTGGAAGAAAAAACCCTGCAAACAATCCAGTTTCGGCAAAAATTATGAATAGGATTACTAACAATCCCATTTTTACTCCGCCAAATTCCATCAAAATATAAAATTCTGGATTTATTAGCTGCGTCCAATCAAAATTATTCATATAAATATTTTAAAAATTATCGGTCGTGAAAGTAATTATAATTTAGCAAAACAGCACTATCAAGTCAATGGATTTGCAGTTATTTAATAAATATTTAATAAAAACACCATTCAATTGAAAACTTAAACTAACCTCATAAAAAGGAATTCCAAAAATGTTGGAATTCCCTTTCTTACCTTGACTACCATCTATCATATTGACAACAACCTGGTAGTTTGGCATAACTTTCTTTGGAGGCCTTTAACTCTTTAGTATCGTGTCCCACTTTTGCAATTGCAACTTCTACAGCTTTAATCGAGGTTTTCTCTTCATTAATTGTCACATTTAGTTTATGAGAATCAATGTCCCAACTCGCCATTTTTACACCACTAACCGAAAAAGCTGCTTTTTGAATTCGGTTTTGACATTGTTCGCAATTGCCATTCACTTCTATGGTGTATTTTGCATTTTTATTCTTTTTAGTTTGTGCTTGTACAGAAAGTGTTACTACTAATAACATCATTCCTAAAAATAGATTTTTCATAATATTTTAATTTAATTGTCATTGAATTTGATTTTATTTAATTTTAAATCGAAGTCCCGCATAATACATTTGTCCAAAAACGGGCGCATATACAATAGAAGCATCAAATGTTGATCCAAAAGGATTTTCAGAACCCAAAATTGCTTTTTCTTGTTTGTAATTTCCAACGTTTTCTCCGCCAAAATACATTTCGAAAGTAGATGAAAAAGTTCGAGTAATTTGAAAATTCATCAAAGAATAGGAAGGCGAATAAACCGGAAGCCTATCTTCTACTGGGTTTGAAGCTGTTTCGGGCAGTTTTTGTTGTCCCATCCAGTTGTAAGTGAAATCAAATTTCCATTGTTTTCCTTTATCAGTAATATGAGTTTCATATCCTAAATTAGCAAAAAATCGATGTTTGGCTTGCAAGGGTCTTTCGCTCTTTCCGCTCAAATAATCGGTTTGAATGTCATAATATTTATAAGCGGTTCGGATATCCAAATGTTTCACTAATTCTACATTAAAATCAATTTGCAAACTATTGGCAAACGATTTTCCGTTCAAATTGTAAAACAAAACTTGATGCGTTCCTGGAATTGCTGGAGCGGTATATAAATCGACAACTACTTGTTTTGTAAAATCGGTTTTGTAAAAATCAAAACCAAGGTCAGAATTTCGTCCAAAAAGCCTAAACTTTTGATTAAAACTCAATCCGTAATTCCAAGCGATTTCAGGATCTAAACCATAAATTTTTCCGCTAGTATTCAAGACATCAAAGGTTCTTGAACTCGCAAAAAGCGATTGATTTTCAGCAAAAATATTGGCACTACGTTTCCCTCTTCCGGCTGAAACACGCAAAGTAGCTTTCTCCCAAGGATTGTAACGAATGTGCAAGCGTGGTGTGAAAAAAGTTCCTAAACGATTATGATTATCTACTCTTCCACCCGCAACTAAACTAAAATTGGAATCATTATCATAAGTATATTCAAAGAAAGCTCCTATCGAATTATCAATTCTGCTGTAGTCATTTACGTTTACAAATTCTTGGTATTTATCATAAGTAAAATTCAAACCTGTGGCGAATTTGTGCATCGTATTATTAATAATCGAGTTGAAAATTAAATTCGAATAAAAACTAGTTTGCTTGATATTGTATTGATTTAGTCCATAATAAGAATCTTGATTATGACTGTTAAAAGCATTTTGAAAACCAAAACTTTGATACGGCATGTCTTTAAATACATAACCTACTTTCGACGAAACATCAAAGCGTTCTGTATTGATTTCAGAACCCCAAAAATTAGTTGTTCCCTTGTCTTTATTTGGGTCAAAATCGGTTTCACCTGTTTGTTTCTTATCATTCATATATCTGAAATTAATGAAACTCACCCAGCCTTTTTCCGCATTATAATATTGATAACGGTTTAAAATATTGACTTGTTTTGCCAACGGATTATCCAGAAAACCATCATCATTCATATCCTTTTTGGCCGTTCTTGCATTTCCGTGAACAAACAAAGCACTTGACCATTTATCCGAAAGCTTTGCATTGAAATGTGTGTTTAATTCAAACCGAGAATCGGAAGAACCGTAAGCATTCAAGAAAAAAGGAATGTTATTTATGGGTTTAATTAATTCGGTATTGATTTGTCCTGAAATACTTTCATATCCATTGACGACACTGCCCGCACCTTTTGTTATTTGGATACTTTCAATCCAAGTACCTGGCGTAAATGACAGCCCATAAGCTTGTGAAGCACCACGAACAGAAGGGATATTTTCCTCATCAATCATCAAATATGGGCTCGTTAAACCCAACATTTTGATTTGTTTTGTCCCAGTCAATGCGTCCGAAAAATTGACATCTATTGATGGATTGGTCTCGAAACTTTCGGCGAGATTGCAACAAGCAGCTTTGAGTAATTCCTTGCTAGTTACCAATGTTGTATTTGCGGTAATCTTAGAGGATTTTTGTAAGCCTTTGCTTTTAGAAACTACTTTTACCACCTTTAATGTGTCCTGAGAATAGGATACAAACACACACAACAAGCTCAATAAAAGTATTGAAATTTGTTTTTTCATAAAAATTGATTTTAATGTTTTGTAATCAGAAATATCAAACCAAAAGAAGGTTTGATTTCAAAAAAACATTAAAATCAGGCGTAGAAAACGTATTGATGGTATAATTTGAAAAGTGGTGGCGCATTAGCATCACAAGAATAAGAGAGGATACAATTGCTTTCAAAATTTGAATATTCAGAGAAAACGATAGGATTCCATTCTTCGAATATAAAAGTAAAATCGGGCTGAAAAGAGATTGAACTTAAAGTTACTTTTCCAGATTTTTTCTGAAAATGGACTACTTTATCCTTGCAACAACTTTCTTTTTTATTATCAGTATTAATCACTTTTGGAGGACAACAACTTTCCTCTTTTAAACTTTGTGCTTCTTTAGATTCCCAATATGCGGGCTTAATAGAAGCTATTTTCTCTCCACAATAATGCACATCAATAGCAAAACCCGTATTGGAAACCAACAGGAATAAAGCCAATAAAAAACTGATGTGCTTTTTGAATTTCATAGTACAAATTTAAGTATTTAAATCCTTCCTAAAATAAAAGTTATGTTAAATATCAAACTCTTGATTCATCTGTGGAATAACACATTCAAAACCGTATTTTTCAGTGATTTTTGTGCTAAGTTCCTCAAAAGCTTCCTTTTCGCCGTGAACCAAGAACACTTTTTGGGGCTTGTTTTGCAATTCCGAAAGCCAATTGACTAAATCCTTTTGATCGCCGTGAGCTGACAATCCTTCTATTTCAAGAATGTTAGCTTTTACTTCGTAATGTTTGCCGTAAATTTTAATTTCTTTATCTCCTTCTAATAATTTTCTTCCACGAGTTCCTTCGGCTTGATAGCCAATGATGATTACAGTAGTTTCAGGCAATCCAATATAACGTTCTAAATAACTCAAAACTCTACCTCCTGTTATCATTCCGCTAGCTGCAATGATTACTTTGGGTTGAGGATTGTAAATAGTATCTATTGTTTCTTGATAATCTGTATTCATTGTAAACATCTGACACATTGCAACATACTCGTGTTCGGGCAATTTGTGCCATCTTCTATTATTTTCGAAAATATCCAGCACTTTAATTCCCATTGGAGTATCGATTATGTAAGGAATATTTGGAATCCTATCTTCAGTTTTGAGTTGCCACAACAAATACATTATCGTTTGTGCTCGCTCTACAGCAAAACTCGGAATGATAACCGTTCCGCCTTTTTGAACTGTATTGTTGATGTACATTTCCAATTCGGCTTTGGCATCTGTGTCAGGATGGAGTCTATTTCCATATGTGCTTTCAAGGAAAACATAATCGGCTTTCTGGGGTTTTGTTGGCGGATACATCAAAATATCATTATCTCGGCCAATATCTCCCGAAAAAACTACCGTTTTATTTTCTAAATTCAATTCAATACTACAAGCTCCAACAATGTGTCCCGCATTGGTGAAAACCGCTGAAATTTCGGCATCCAAATCAATTTTTTCATTGGGTTTAATCACTCTAAACAGCGGAAAAACGGCTTCGGCTTTTTTTAAATCATAAAGTGGCTCGGCAATTTCGTGTTTAGAATAATGTTCTTTATTAGCTTTATTAGCTTCTTCTTCCTGAATTTTAGCACTATCCAAAAGAATCAGTTTAGTAATGTCTTTTGTTGGACTAGTACAATAAATTTTGCCTTTAAAGCCTTGATCGACCAATCTTGGCAACCAACCGCAATGATCTAAATGACCGTGAGTCAACAACACAAAATCTATGGTTGAAGGTTGAACTGGCAAGGGCAACCAATTGAGTTCTCTTAAAGATTTAATACCTTGAAATTGCCCACAATCGATCAAAATTCGAATCCCATTACTTTCTACTACTGTTTTTGAACCTGTTACTGTTCCTGCACCGCCAATGAATTTAATTTTCATGATTTCAATTTTTTATATTCAAGAAATTATAATTGCTAACTATATTTTGCCGAAGTTCTATATATATTCACACAGTTCTGAAGCTTCTTTTAGGACGTTTTTAATACGATTTGAACTCAATCCTAATTTTTCCAAACAGTCTGAATTGTTAATTAATTCTTTAACTAAAATTACATCTAAAATTAACAACCTCTCTTTTTCAACCAAGGTCAAAGTGGTCAAACAGGTTACAGGATAAAGATAATTTTCTGCATTTTTTGTGCTTAAATTATTATTTTCGGGATAATTCCAGCTCAACAAATTCAAACCCGAGCATTTTGCAAAAGTAATTGCGTCCGATGTAAACCGATTATTGGTAACAATCCAACATTTTGAAACCACTTCATTTCTAGAGAAAATGACATGTCGTTTTTCTTTCAAATCATTAAATCGAGACAAAATATACATTGGGACTTTTACATCCGAATTAGTATCTTTTCCCATATGAAATTTACATTCTATCATCGAAATAATTTGGTCTTTTTTAGCCAATACATCTATTTCGTGGGTAACACATTTGCCTTGTAAAATCAAATTTGTTTTAGTTTGATAATGCTCTGAGGCAAAAAGTCGAGCGATGTATTTTTCGAAGAAAAACCCATCTGGTCCTAATAATCGAATGGCTTCTTTTATGTTATATCGTGCAGCGTGAGAGTTTGCTGCTTTTTTTAATAGACCAAAGGCTCTTTTGTAGATTTGCTTGGTCGAAATTCCTTCGAAAAGTTCTTTTTTTATGGTTTCCAAAATAGTTTCGACCACCAAGTTGCTTGCTCCTGATTTTAAGAGCGACGCTTTAAGTTTAATGGGGTCAAAATCGACAATATCTCCACAATGTTTAACTACTTTCATCTGTTAGTAATTTAACAATTTACAAAATTATTTCCTTACTAAAGGTACGAAAAATAAAGAGAACACTTTGTATTTAAAACAAAATTACAAAATGAAATAAAAATGGAGATTCTTGAATTATTTAAAACAAACCGGAATGATTTCTCCTTTGGCTAAACAATATTTCTCCACTAATTCAGGTGCGATTTTATTAGTATAATCTTCTTCGACAACGGTAAAACCAATGCTTCTTAATTTATCAAAATAATCGCGACCATAAATGCGAACGTGATCGTATTGACCAAATATTTTGGCACGCTCTTTTTGATCGGTAATCGAATCGTCTGCAAAAGTGACTTCTCTTTTTAAATCTTGCGGAATTTGAAGAATCGCCATTCCACCCGGCTTTAAAACGCGATACAATTCCTGCATTGCCTTGGTGTCATCTGGAATGTGCTCCAATACGTGATTGCAAAGAATGACGTCATATTGATTGTCTTCGAAAGGCAAATTACAAATGTCTGCCTTTACATCTGCCAAAGGCGAGAGTAAATCAGTTGTAGTGTAATCGAGGTTTTTTTGCTTGCGAAACAATTTATAAAATATTTGCTCTGGTGCAAAATGCAATACTTTTTTTGGAGCGGTAAAAAAATCGGTTTGCTCGTTTAGATACAACCAAAGCAATCGGTGCCTTTCAAGCGAAAGTGTACTTGGAGAAAGTACGTTTTCACGTTGGATTTCGTATCCATAAGGCAACATCGATTTGAAACTTTTTCCATCAATAGGATCGGTATATTTATCTCCTTTTAATGAAAAAGCTATAATTGGTCGTGCTACATAACTCAAACGAATTAATAATGGACGCGGTACCGTGTTTAGGATTTTTTTAAAAGCTTTTTTCATTATAAAACAAGTGGGATTTTTCTAAACTCATCTTCTTCGTTACTAACGATTCCCAATGCTTGATAAACATAAGCAAAAGTCGAAAGCAATTCTGGTTTTCCGTCGATTATGGCAACATCGTGTTCAAAATGGGCAGATGGTTTTCCGTCGGCAGTGGTTATTGTCCAACCGTCTTTGTGCTGTTTGATGTTTTTAGTTCCCATATTGATCATCGGTTCAATAGCAACGACCATTCCTTCGATTAAAAGTTTGCCACGACCTCGTTTTCCGTAGTTGGGCATTTCTGGATCTTCGTGCATTTTTTGTCCTACACCATGACCTACTAATTCACGAACTACACCATAGCCGTGGGCTTCGGTGTATTTTTGGATCGCATTACCTACATCTTCTACACGGTTTCCAGCACGTAATTCACGGATTCCAACGTATAAAGATTCTTTGGTAACTTGCAATAATTTTTTGGTTTCTGGAGCTACTTCACCAATCTCGAAGGAGTAGGCGTGATCGCCGTGAAATCCGTTTTTAAAAGCACCGCAATCTACCGAAATGACATCGCCATTTTGCAAAGGCGTGTTGTTCGGGATTCCGTGTACCACTTGAGCATTTGGACTCATACAAAGCGAATTTGGAAAACCATACAGCCCAAGAAAACTTGGAACAGCTCCGTGATCTCGAATGAATTCTTCAGCTCTTTTGTCTAAATATAAAGTGGTAACTCCTTCTTTAATTTCAGAAGCTATCATTCCTAATGTTTTGGATACGATTAAGGCACTTTCGCGCATTAATTCTATTTCTTCTCTTGTTTTTTGGATAATCATTTTTCGTAAAATAAGGCGCAAAAATACAACTTTAATAATAATTAATTTGGATTCGCCATAATTTTAAAAAGTTCAGAGTTGGAGATGTAAAAACGATTGGCCAAATTGATTTGTGCCAACTGTGCGCTGACCAAATTATTCTCACGGGTGTTGATTAAAAACAACGAACTTTCGCCAAATGAAAATAAACGTTCCTCGGATTGTAACATCGTTTGATTGTCTTTGGATAAATCCTTAATTAATTTTAACTGTTTGGAAAGTGAATTGATTTCTGTCTTTTGCGCTTCAATTTTATTAGTAAGTTGTGTTTTTTCTACGCTTAAAGTATATTCTGTTTCCAGAATTTTGTATTTCGTTAATTTTAATTTGCCTCGTTCTTTTCTTAAAAATAAGGGAAAAGCAAAATCCAAACCTATTTTATAATCTTCATTGGTTTGGAAATCGTTAAAATATTTGGGTTCTGCCAAATAAGAATAGCCCACATCTATTTTAGGCAATAAATCATTGGCGTTTAATTTTCGTTCTACATTCAAAATGTCGATTTTGCTTTGTAGGCTATTAATTTTCGGATGGTTGTCAATCGAAAAAACTTCTGCAGTCAAATTATTGGTTTTTAAAATTTCCTGAATCGTGTTTTCGAGCTGCGTTTCGGGAATCAAATCGTCCGAAATTTCCATTGGTACAGAATTCTCCAGCCATAAAAAATTAGACAATTCCAATTTTGCTTTGGCTAATTTAAGTTTGGAGTCTTCTAAACTCAATAATCTATTTTTTACGATAATGCCTGCTTCGATACTATCAATTGCGGGTTTGTCGCCTTGTTGAATTAACGATTGAATTCCTTCGCTACGTTTTTGGGCGTTTCGACTGTAATTGTCATACAGTTGCACTTCCTCAAAGTTTTTTTTCCAGTTGAAATACGCCAAAGAGGCATCGTACAAAACCGCAATCGCTTCTAGTTTTACTTCGGCTTGGCTCAATTGTATTTGCATTTTTGCTTTGCGCAAATCTGCCATTCTTTTGTTAATCCAAAGTCCTTGTCCCAAAGGAACGCTAATTCCTAAAGAAGTCAACCCTTGGGCAGGCGTGGTATTTTGCGGATTCAAATAATAACCTTCGTTGTCGTCAAAACCAGCTTTAATTTCGACGCCATACCAAGTTGGTATTTTAAAACTACTGTTCAAAATAGAATAATATTCCTTGCCTTTGAATTGTTTTTGGTCGTAATGGGCTTCTAGTTTTGGGTCGAAACTACCTCGTGCCATCATCAATTCCGCTTGGGCTTTGTTGAGTTCCAATTGGGCATTTTTAACCAAAGGATGATTTTTTTTTACATATCCCAAAAATTCATTATAGCTCAATTCTTTCGAGACCGTTTCTTGTGCATTTATAACTGTCGAAAACAATAATAATATGTAGAAAAGTCGTTTCATTATTTCTTTTCTTTAGAAGGTTTTGTGTCTTTTTTGTAATAATTAGGAGGAAATCCGTTTAGGGTCCTCCAAATTTCAAACCAAATCGGAACAGTGTCTAGCAAAGCCAATGTTTGTGCGCCTGAACCAATGCTTAATTGTTTCGGCCATTTTGCCTCGTTTTTGTCAGGCGCAATCAATACACGGTATTTTCCGTTGTCGCTAATGAAGTTTTCGATGGCAACAATTTCGCCACCAAAAGTCCCATAAGACACGTCAGGCCAGCCCGAAAATACAATTGTTGGCCATCCGTCAAACCAAATTCGCACTTTTTCGCCTTTGTTAATTAATGGTAAATCAACAGGATTGACGAATGTTTCAACAGCGATATCGTACTCGGCAGGCATTATGGTTGCAATAGCCGTTCCTTCCTTAATGGTCTCGCCAATTCCGGATTGCAAAGCCCTGTTGATGTAACCACTTTGAGCCGCTCTGATGTAGTACATCTTGTTGCGAATACTGTAATTGATGTATTGATTTTCGAGTTTGTTTACTTGTGCTGCGGCATCATATTGACTGCTTCGGGCGGTATATTGGTCGCTCTCGGATTTGGCTGCTTTCTCTGAATATTCGGCCATAATTCGGTTAATTTCAACTTTCGAATTGATGTATTCATTTTTGCTACTCAATAATTTATTTTCTTGATTGATGATTTTGGCTTCAACATCCTGTAATTTCAAGCGTTTTTCTTCGAGGTCAGTCAAGGGTTTCAAGCCTTCTTTGTTCAATTGCAAAGCACGATTGTATTGGGTGTTGGCAATTTTCAACTGAGTGTTGGCTGCAATCAAATCGATACTGTCGCTTTTAATTTTCAATCGGGCTTGTTTGATTTTGTTTTGAGCTTGTTCTAATTTGAGTCTTTTTTCAGCTTCAATCGCTCGCAATTGGTTGTCTAAACTTCCCACTTTTGAGGCATAGGATTGTGTAGCTTGTTTTTTGGCTTCCACTTGGTTTTTGGTGTTTTCAACCAAATTCGGATCCATATAATCCTCTTTTATTTCAGAAATATAAAGAATGGTATCCCCTTTTTGTACAAAATCGCCTTCTTGTACATACCATTTTTCTATTCGACCTGAAATGACACTTTGTATCGATTGTGGTCTTTGATTGGGTTTTAATGTGGTTACTGCTCCCGAGCCCGAAATATTTTGAGTCCAAGGAAGAAATAAAAGGCAAAAACTGAATATAGAAACACCTATTATAATTTTATTTAAAATTTTATAATGTGTTTTGTTTTCAATCGTATGTATGGTTTTGAAATCAGTAAACGATTGCTTGATTTTATTATTTTCAGATATATTTAGCATCTTCTTAAATTTTTGAGTCTAGTACAATTTTACCGTTTTGCATTGTGATGATACGATTACTTTTGTCTTTCCAATACGGGTTTTTAGACGAAACAATAATAGTCCATAAATGCTCTTTGGCGGTTATAAAATCAATAATTTCATTCGAAACATCATTATCCATTTTGTCTGTTGGATCTTCGTAAAAAAGAATTCTAGGTTTATGAATGATACTTCTGGCCAATACTATTTTCTGAATATTGGAGGATGATAATTGTTTTCCTTCGGGAAAAACAATCGTGTCTAATCCTTCGGGAAGCGATTTTATAAAATCACCCAATTGCACACCACTAATCGCCCATTTCAAATCTTCTTGGGTGATTGAAGGATCTTTGAAGGTAATATTGTCTAGGATACTTCCTTCAAAAAGAGTTTCACCATAAGTGATTGTACCAATTTGCGGGCGATATTGTTTTAAATTTATTTTTTTGAAGGTGTCGTCATTTATATAAAACGAGCCCGAAGTTGGTTGCAAAAGCCCTGAAAGGATTCGGATTAATGTTGTTTTTCCCGAGCCGTTGATACCGTCAACAAAAATGCGTTCGCCTTGATAGACTTTTAAATTGATTGCTTTTAAAATATTTTGTTTGGTGTCGGGAAATCTAAACGTTAAATTCTCGGTTTCTAGACTGATATTGGTATAGCAATTATCATACGGTTCGTTAGTCTCTTCTTCTAAATCCAAGTCGGTTACTTGCCCAATTTTTTCGACAGCGGTTAGTACGTCGTAGAAAGTTTCTAAGCCAATGATGATTTTTTCGACAGAATTTATAACGAGCAAAATAATGATTTCTGCTGCCACAAATTGTCCAATGTTCATTTCTTGCGACAATACCAAATAGCCTCCAATAGACAACAAACTGGCAGTTATAATGACTTTAAAAAGTATTAATTGTATGAATTGTCTTTTGATAACATTGAAATGTTTTTCTCTGTAATTTAAATAGTCATTGGCTAATTCGTCGTTTTTTTGCAAGGCATAATTGTAATTCAATTCGTTTCGAAAACTGAAATTGTTTCTCGCAATTTCCTGCAACCAGGTCGCCACTTTATATTTGAATTTGGATTCTTTCAAACTGGTTTCTAAACCTGATTTGTATGAGAATTTAAAAATAAAGTACAATAGAAAGAACAACAAAATTCCAAAAACGATGAAAAAAGGATGGTAGAGCGAAAGGAGTATAATTCCGAAAGCAATTTGAAGCAATGCCGCCGAAAAATCAATCAGTAATTTCGAAGTTCCTTTTTGAATGGTTAACGTATCGAAAAAACGGTTGGCCAATTCGGGTGCATAATGACTATACAATTCCTCGAATTTTATTTTAGGCAAGCGGCTTGCAAATTCAAAAGACGAACGAACGAATATTTTTTGTTGTAAATTTTCGGTTATTCGAAGCTGCATTAACGATAAGATTCCCGCAAGTGCAACGCCTATAACAACTAGAAAAATTAAAACAATCCAAGAAGCACTAACTCGTCCTGACTGAATAAAATTGATAATCGCTTGAATACCCAAAGGCAAAGACAAGCTGATGAGTCCTGCAAAAATAGCATAGAAAAAAATCTGTAGCACATCTTTTTTATCAAGTTCGAGTAGGCTGTAAAAACGCTTTAGTGGTGTCATAAATACGAAGTTTGTTTTTATTTTTTCAGTGCTCTATTCATTAGATCTAAGTAAAAAGCAGTTACGCTAATGCTTTCGTTGCAATTGGTAATAGTTTTTAAATGATCGTTTAAAAAATGTTGGTGCAAGCTCCCTTCAACGATGGTCGAAACCAAACTTTTGGCAAAAGGATAGTCAGGATTTACTTCTTCTACAATAGCCACAATGCGATTGATGACATTTTTGTAGGCCAAAAAACAGCCTTCTTTATTGTCTTCATCAACCTCTTTGGTATAAATTGCTTTGTTGAATTCCGAGATGATGATTTTATTCAAAACAGCTTCGTCAATATGTTCTGTACTAACATCGTCTGTTATTTTCTCTGTTACAATCGTGATTGCTTTTTCTAGCTTTTCATTTGCATTAGCAATGTTGGCAGTTGCAAAAACCAATTTATATTCCATCCAGCTCCAATACCAAGAAGATAGATACATTACTAATTTGTGTTTGTTATCGAAATAACGGTAAATAGAACTTTCGTTAGAGCTAATTTTTTCTCCTAGCTTCTTAAAAGTAAAATGTTCTAATCCAATTTCGTCAATTAGAAGAATACTGTTTTTAATAATTTTTTTGCCCAAATCAGAAGTCTCAGGGTCTTTTACATACAAGTTTTTGTTGACCTGGATTTTTATGTTTGATAATATTAATTGCATAAATAATTTATTTAAGCGCAAATATAATAGTAATACTATTGACTTTTGATTTTTTAACTTTCATTTAATAAAAAAAGCTGCCCGTATCGGACAGCTTTCTTAAAAAAATTATTTTTTGTAGCTTGTTACAAAAGAGAATGTCTTGTCATAACCGCTGGTTTTTCGATTTTCATTAAATCTAGAATGGTTGGAGCAATATCGCCTAATACTCCATCCTGAATAGATTTCAATTCTTTGTCAACTAAAATAATAGGCACTGGATTTGTTGTATGTGCTGTATTTGGAGATCCATCAGGATTAATCATCGTTTCGCAGTTTCCGTGATCGGCGATGATTAATGTTGTGTAATCATTGGTCAAAGCCGCAGTAATTACTTTTTCTACACATTTATCTACAGCTTCACAGGCTTGAATTGCAGCACTCATTACTCCTGTATGTCCCACCATATCACCGTTGGCAAAATTTAAACATACGAAATCGACCTCGCCTTTGTTCAATTCTGGAACCAATGCATCGGCTAGTTCATAAGCACTCATTTCGGGTTGCAAATCGTAAGTAGCTACTTTTGGAGAGTTTTTCAAGATTCGTGATTCGCCTTCAAAAGGCAATTCTCTACCGCCAGAAAAGAAGAAAGTCACGTGAGGATATTTCTCAGTTTCGGCAATTCTGATTTGTTTTTTGCCTGCTTTTTCTAATACTTCACCAAGAGTTTCCGTAACATTATCTTTATTGTAAACCACTTTTACATTCTCATAAGTTTCGTCATAATTGGTAAGCGTAACGTAGTACAAATCAAGTTTGTGCATGTTTTGCTCATGGAAATCCCTTTGCGAAAGTGTTTCGGTCAATTCACGACCTCTATCGGTTCTGAAATTAAAGAAAACAACAACATCTCCTTCTTTAATTGTGGCCAATGGTTTATCGTTTTCATCCACCATGATAATCGGGTTGATAAATTCGTCGGTCACATTATTTTCATAACTTTCCTCGATGCTTTTCACGGCATTTTTAGAATGTGTTCCTGTTCCGTTTACCACTAAATCGTAGGCAATTTTAACTCTCTCCCAACGTTTATCACGATCCATTGCATAATATCTTCCCACAACCGAAGCAATTTTTGTAGAAGTATTGGCAATATGATTTTCTAAATTTTGAATATCTGTTTTTGCTGATTTTGGATCTACATCTCGTCCATCAGTAAATGCGTGAACGAAAACTTTTTCTAATCCGAAAGCTTGAGTTGCATCAATTAATCCTCTCAAATGAGAAGTGTGTGAATGCACACCTCCATCAGAAACTAGACCCAAAAGGTGTAAATTTACATTTTTGTCTTTGGCATATTGAAAGGCGTCAACAAGCACTTGTTCTTGTGCCATTGAATTATTTTCGACAGCCAAATTAATTTTAGCCAAATCTTGATATACAATTCTACCCGCACCAAGATTCATATGTCCCACTTCGGAATTCCCCATTTGTCCTTCAGGCAAACCTACGTTTAAACCATCTGTGCGAAGCTGTCCAACAGGATATTTTGTGTATAAACTCTTAATGAAAGGAATATTGGCGTTGTCAATTGCGGAAACTTTTGGGTCAGGAGAATTTCCCCAGCCATCAAGTATCATAAGGATTACTTTTTTGTTCATTTTGATAAATTTTTAGACAAAGATAAAGCTTTCCAAAAAAATATAAGTACGTCAAAACTACTATTATAGATAAAAAAGAGAACTACAACAAATACTTAAAAATCTGTTGTAAAATATGGTTTTTTATACAATATATTCAACAAAAAATCTTCGAAAACCATGTAGAAAAAAGATGGTTTTTGAGGACTATTTTGAAAAATTTAAGGGAATTAAATCTCTAACAGCTTGTTTTGGATATTCTACTATTTTAGAGACTATTTTTCAAGTAAAATTTATTATTTTCTTTTCAAGGAATTATAATCAATATAATAACGAATACTGACAGATAAAATAGTGGTCAAGTTTGTATCAAAAACATTATTAAGATTGGTTGATATACTTTTTTGCACAAGGTTTGTACTCTCTAAAGCATAATTTCTATATAAAACTGAGATTTCGCTTCCAGGAGCAAACCACCAAGAATAGGAAAAATCGAAATTCCAAGAGTTAAAATTCCTGTTTTTATTTTCTGAATAGGTAGAATTAGCAATTAATTTTCCATCGTCTTGAAGACTGAAGAACTCGTGATTTTCGGCATAAGACCAATAATATCTTGCTATTAGATTTAATGACATCTTATTAGATATGGAATATTTTCCTGTAAAATAATGATCTACTATTTCGCGATTGCGTTCCGCAAAAATAATATCGTCTGCATCAAAATCTACCCAACCTCTATCATTCACTTTTCGGGTATATATAAGATTGTAAGACAACGAAAATTTATCGTTGAATCTGTGTTTTAAACCTGGTGAAATGGCATATACAACTCTACCATCTTCATCAAATTTTTCTATTGAACCATCAATATCCAAACTAAATTTATTGTTTTGATTCGTTGAATAGCGAAAATAACCTGTTACACTTTTAGGAACATAAACGTATCTACCATAAACACGAGGCTCATAAAAATTGTACCTATCTACGGGATTAATTTGAAATTTTCCTTCCAGATAATTATTTTTTAAGGTTATAGCTGCCAATTTTGCCTGATACCAAGCCTCTTGTGCTTTTCCTGTTGTGTTTTGAATTTCTACATTTATATTTTGAGAAAATTTCAAAGAGTTAAAAGTCTTTGTGGGATTGATGATTCTGTAACTCATTTCTCCATAACCCGAATGATAATTATTCACAAAAATGATCCCTAAATCATTGACATCATACATCTCTGATAAATATTTCCCAGAAAACATATATCTATATTTTCCACTTGTTTTGGCAAAACTTAATTGTGTTTTGAAACCATCATAGTTTTCTAAACCATAAATAGAACCGTAATTGATGTCGCTATCTTTTACTGCACTGTATTTAAAATCTCCTGATAATTTATAAGTATTTGCTTTTGTATTCAAATCGAATAATAAAGCCGAAACATTCGCATCCCGAAAGTCTCCGTTTCTCACCGTGTTAGTGTTCACGAAAGTAACCGATGAGTTTTGATTGAATCGTTGGTCTAAAACCAAAACATTGTAATTTACTAATGGTTCGACAACTTCTTTTCGAGTTGCTCCTGAAATAGTATCTTGAATTTTAGCGTATGTTTTTTCAGTAATGGCGTTCAAAAACCCTATTCCAAGTCCTTTTTCTGTTCTACCAGAAACTTTTACTGCATTCAACAAATCGGTCGAACTTGGATATTCAGTAACTACTTCATTGTCTCCTGTTGTAGGTTCTATTGTTGGTGTCCCACCAATTCTTCGGGAATAAAAAAGGTTCCCCTTTGAAAACAAATCAGCAGCTTCGGTAAAGAAAGATCTATTTTCGTCAAATTGTTGTTCGAAAGGTTCAAGATTCAAAATGGCATTATCAAATTTGGTTTGACCAAAATCAGGAACCAGAATAGCATCGAGTGTAAAGGCATCATTTATTCCGTATTTAATATCCATTCCTGCTTTTAAAGTTTTATCAGAAGCAAAGTCATCTTGCTGATAATAAGCTGAAGTATAAGGAATTAAGAATAGGCGTGTTGGGGTTTTTATGTTTTCGATTCCTTCTAAAATTCCTTCTTGAGTAATTACAGCACCAATTTTTGTATCGACAAAATTCCAAGTATAACTTTGGTCTTTATCATCTCGTTTCAAATCACGTCTAAAATTTAAACCCCAAGTTTGTTTGGTTGCTTTCGAAAATCGCAATGCGGCATAAGGTATTTTCATTTCTACAACCCAACCAAAATTGGTCATTGTTACTTCGCTGTCCCAAATAGCATCCCAATTAAAATCTTCATTATCCTCAGTTGCCAAACAATCTAATTGAACTCCAGCTGCTGTAACAAAAAATCGAAAATCTTGTTGCCCATCATTATTTCCATTGATAGAAACCGAAAAAACATCAGAAACTCCATATTCGTCTCTATTGGTTAATTCTCTAGAAATTTTATTAGGCTGATTGTCATATAAAACTGCCGAAATATAAACAGCATTATTATCATACAAAACTTTTACATCTGTCTTTTTGTCTTCGCCAATTGGCTTTCCGTTATCAGGCTCATACATAACAAAATCAGTCGCAATTGGAGCAGTTTTCCATGCTTCTTCATTTATTTTTCCGTCAATAGTAATGCTTTCCGTAATGTTTTTAGCCTGAAGCGTCTTTTTTTGTCCATAAGTGCAAAAACTTATAAAAATTAAAAAAAGAATAAAGATTGAGCAATACTTAGGCATAAATTGTGAAAATGGTTAAGCAAAAATAGTAAATTTAACACAAAAAACAAGTTACGCATAGTATTTTTCAACATCATTTTAGAACTAAAAAGTAGCTAAATCATATTTTTTTCATAAAACGCAAAAAAAACAGAAACCTATCGTATATTTGCAACCCCAATTCTTGTGTCTAACCTAAACGTTATCAATGATTTATAAGATATTTCCCATTAGTTTATTTTTGCTGATTTCTATATTTGTAAATAATACTAATTCCGTAAAAACTCAAAAACCAATAATTGCGAGTGTTCTAACTCCAAATGCCGATTTAGACATCGAAACTAAATATAGCGCCCTAAATTCTAACCAATTCTCATTACCCAATATCGAAAGTTTTAAAGAAGCCCTAAAAGGTTTTTATGAACTTAAAGAGAGAGGATTAGTCCAAAAAGATATTTTGACTTTGGTAGATTTCAGTTTATCTTCAAACGTAAAAAGGCTTTGGGTAATCGATTTGGACACCAACACTATTTTATACCATTCTTTAGTTGCACACGGTAGAAATACTGGCGAAGAATATGCCAACAGTTTTTCGAATTCCAATAGCTCTTACAAAAGTAGTTTAGGATTTTATTTAACTGGCGAGGTTTATAACGGAAAACACGGAATGTCTCTTAAACTTGACGGATTAGAAAAAGGAATTAATGACAATGCAAGAGAAAGAGGTGTGGTTATACATTCAGCCAATTATGTTTCAAATTCTTTTATAAAATCCAACAAAAGATTAGGCAGAAGTCAAGGTTGCCCTGCTATTCCAGAAGAATTACTTAAAGACATTGTGAACACAATCAAGAATAAATCTTGCCTTTTTATTTACCACCCATCGAGAAGTTTCGAATACAAGAAGCCTTTATTTTCATAGCATTTGATACAAATCAGCATCTAGATTATAAATATCATCTCTAAAAATTAGCGTATTCCCTTCGCTCCAAGCAGTCCAATATAAGATATGAACTTTGACATCGTCATTCATTTTAATGTACTTTGTCTTTTCACTTTGAAGTATTTTAGTGATTTTTTCTGTATTCCAATTATCGGCATCATTCAATAAAGTTTCGGCCAATTTTAACGGATTTTCAACTCTAACACAACCCGAACTCAAAGAACGTTTTTGTTTTACAAAAAAATCTCTATGGTTGGTATCGTGCAAATAAACCGAAAACCGATTTGGAAAATTAATTTTAACCATTCCTAACGAGTTTGATTTTCCTGGACTCTGAACATAGCGATACTTTTTGGCTTTGGATGGGTTCCAATCATTAGCAGAAACTAAATTTCCACTACTGTCATATACTTTAATATTGGTTTGTGCCAAATAGTTTCGATTTCTTGAAATAGCAGGAATCATATCTTCTTTTAATATAGTTGGCGGCACTGTCCAGGTAGGATTCAAAATGATCTGATTTATTTTTGAAGAAAGCACCGGAGTAGGTCTTTTATCACGACCGACAACAACTTTATGTGTTCGTAGCGTATCATTTTCTTTTACTAAACTCAACTTATAATCCGGAATATTTACTATCACATATTCCTCTCCCATCTCTCTTGGAAACCATTTCCACCGTTCGAGATTGGCTAGAATTTGCTCTTTTCGTTTTCGTTTTGAAAAATTGAGCGCATCAACTGTTCCTTTTCCAATAACGCCATCAGCTGATAATCCGTGTCGGATTTGGAATTTTTTCATCGCTTCATTCGTTTCACTGTCGTAAATAGCAGACAAACTATCTTTTGGCTTCATATCTTTCCAATAAATTAATCGTTTTTTAATGGCTATTAAAGAGGGATTTGTATCATTTAAAACAATTTTATTGGCAATTTCGATGGTAGTAAAATCATCATTCGGAAAAGAATTAATGATTTGGAGTGCTTTTTTGAGACTTTTATAAACAATATGATTGGGTTTTAATTCTTCCATTTTAAAAGCTAATGAATCCGTTTTTAGCAATAAAGCAATGGTTTGATTGACATCAATTGAATTTTTTTTCAAATCCCAATTTTTGTATAAATAGCTAGGATTGAATCGTCCACTAGTCAAATGTGAGATGTATTTTTGAAGACTTCGAGTAAACAAAACATCATAATTTGCTCTATTTTCATCATTCAGATTAGCATATTTTTTTTCGAACTTTTGCAATTTAATCACATTATAATTGGCTGGATTTAATCCTTCTTCATCTGATTTCAACAGTTGTTCCAAGATAATTCTCCGCTCTTTATTTGATTGCCAAACCGATTTGAATCCTGTTGCCAAATAGAATTCTTTCAAAACTTTACTATCATATGAATTCAATAAAGCACTATCAATCACAACCGATTTTCCCTCTACAACAATTTTCGGACGGGCAACAGGAACTGGAGTTACTGGCTTTTTTTTTGATTCTTTTTCGCAACTCAAAACCGTAAAAACCAGTAGAAGAATTAAAAGTTTATTCATTTTCATTTTTTTTAAACATTAGGATATGCTCACCAACATCCGGTATATCAAAAGTCTTGCCTATTTTCTGATAACCCATTTTTTCATAAAACCCTACGGCTTCTACCCTAGCATTAAACCAAATTAAATCCACATTTTGACCCATACAAAACGCTTCACTATACAGAATAAGCGATTTGCCAAAACCTGTTTTTTGTTGCTGTTGCAACACAGCCATCCCCCGAATTTGATATTGCTTTTGCCCCAAAAACAAAGGATTATTCTTTTGGAACAAGGAGATTATACCCATTAATTTCTGGTTCGAATATAGACCAAAATGATGCGTGGTTTCTAAATCATCGCCATCAAAGTGGCAACTTTCTATAGGTTTGCCCTCCCGAAGCACGGGATGTCTAACCAAAAAGGTTTCTAAATACGATATTTCTTTTATAATAGTCATCATAATATAAAAATAATGAATTTATAATGATTTAATTTTAAAATGGTTATAAATAAAACATGTTGTTTCCGGAAAAAATTCAAAAAAAAAACTTGCAATGAAACGAACTAATTGCATATATTTGCACCGTTGTAATGCGAAAGTAGCTCAGTTGGTAGAGCTCCAGCCTTCCAAGCTGGTTGTCGCGAGTTCGAGCCTCGTCTTTCGCTCTAAAAACCTCAAACGAAAGTTTGGGGTTTTTTATTTATATGTTTTGACGAGAAGTTTATCCCGAGCGAAGCAATTCGCTAAGCCTCTTTTTTCGTTCTAAAAACCTCAAACGAAAGTTTGTTTTTTTATTTCAAAAAACTCAGGTCAGATTCGCTATCTATTTCAACCGGAATTTGGTTTTGTCTAAAAAGTCGAGCTTTCAAACCACCTTTCAAAACCACTTTTTCTCCTTTTACCTCTAACCAGCTTCCTTCTCTCAATCCTAAAACTGGGATAGTATTAAACGAATGAAACTCTGCAATCCTTGTTTCACGTGTTTCGCCCATATGTTTAGATTGCATATCAGCATCTAAATAATGAGGATTCAAATTGAAAGGAATCAAGCCCAATGTTTTAAAACTTGGCGGATAAACAATTGGCATATCATTGGTAGTTTGCATCGTCAACCCACAAATATTGCTACCAGCACTGGTTCCTAAATAAGGAGTTCCGTTTTTGACAGCTTCGGCAAGTGCAATCATACAATCCTTTTTATACAATTGAGTGACTAATAAAAAAGTATTCCCGCCACCAGTAAAAATCCCTTCAGCCTTTTGAATGGCATCCGAATAATCATCAACCTCGTGAATGCCTTTTATTTCTTTTCCAATTTTGGCGAAAGCCGAAGCAACTTTAAACGTATATTCCTGATGTGAAATGCCACTTGGGCGAGCAAAAGGGATAAACAAAATCGTTTTACAATACTCAAAATGTTTTTTTAATTCGGGTAATAAATACTCTAAATATTCACCTCCGTGAAGCGTTGATGTACTGGCTATAATTAAATTTTTCATTGATGTTTTAGCAAAAAATGTTTGGGATAAAGATATGAAATCGCACTACTAATATTGCAGTTCAAGAATTTTAATTAACATTTTCTTACCAAGTTCTTAGTATTTAATTTGGAATACATTAGAATAATTTTACATCATTAAATAATTGATTGACCCATTAATGAAATTAGGTATTTGCATGTTTTTTGTTTTGATTGCCAATACTGTTTTGGCTCAAGAATTACCAAGAAGAATATTAAATGGTAAAATCAACGCCAATACAATGGATCTTGAAGGGATTTATGTCATCAATTTGAAAACTGAAAAATCAACCATTACCGAAAAAGAGGGTTATTTTTCAATATCAGCCATGCCGGGCGACACTCTCTTATTTTCGGCTATTCAACTGAAAGAAAATAGAATTGCATTGGAGTCGAAAGATTTTCAAGAAGAATTACTTTATGTAAAAATGGAAACCAACATAACTACATTAAAAGAAGTTGTAGTTAAAAGATATGACAATATCAATGCTGTTTCGTTAGGGATATCACCAAGTGGAATTAAACATTTAACTCAAGCAGAAAGGCATTTGAAAACTGCAAGTGACCTTGACCCAACAGCAAATGCAGGCTCTATGGCGGGAGGTTCTATAGGACTAGACCCCCTTCTGAATCTAATATCCGGACGCACCGCAATGCTAAAAAAAGAACTTGTAGTAGAAGGCAAACTATCTTTTATTAATCAAATGGAAAACATGTTTAATGAAGATTATTTCAAAAAAACATTGAAAATTCCAGCGGAATACATCAAAGGATTCCTATACTACATTGTTGATAACGATAGATTTACAAATATTCTAAAATCTAAAAACAAAACTCAAATAGAATTTGCCTTGGTTTCTTTAGCAGAAAAATACAACCAAATTATATTGAATGAAAAGTAAAATACGTTTCAGTTTAATTAATTTTTAATTACACTACATCTTTGTAACTTTGCAACTTAAATAAATAGATTATGTTTGGAATAGGCGGCGGCGAATTAATTTTTATATTATTTATAGTTTTAATGCTTTTTGGCGCTGACAAAGTGCCCGAAATGGCACGAACTATGGGAAAAGCCATGGCGCAATTAAAAAATGCGACAAACGACATCAAAAATGAAATTCAAAAAGGAGCCGAAGAAAATGGTTTCGACCAAAAAATGCTAGACAATTTAACTGGCAATATCACTTCCGAAATCAATAAAACAAAAGCCAGTTTACTTGGCGATTCAAATCCTCTACAAGGAATTTCGGATAATTTTTCATCAGAAGTTGACAAAGTCAAAAGTAGTATCGTAAATGAACCTTCGACTCAGACCGTGACAGAATCGGAAAACTCCAAAGAAAATTCAATCTCTGAAACAACTCCAAAAACTAATGAGATTGAAGAAATAACTGGGCCAATAAAACGCACCAAATAATGCTGGACAAGATTCAAACTCTCGATACCAAACTATTTATTTATCTCAATGGTTTAGGCTCAGAAAACTTCGACGGACTTTGGTTAATTATCACCAAACAAATCTATTGGACTCCCCTTTTCTTACTCCTGTTTTATATCATTTTCAAGAAATTAGGAACTAAACAAAGCCTATATTTGCTTTTGTTTGTGACGGTTTTACTTGTTTTCACCGATCAAATTACCAACTTATTCAAAAATGGCTTTCAAAGACTTCGCCCTTGCAATAATCCCGAAATAAACACCTTCATCAGAATCGTTCAATCCCGAAAATCATTTAGTTTTTTCTCTGGCCATGCAGCCAACACAATGGCGGTTGCTACATTTTTGTACCTCATTTTCAAGAAAGATTTCAAATACTTTGGCTTGCTGTTTCTATGGCCATTGATCTTCGCTTATAGCCGAATTTATCTCGGATTACATTATCCAATAGACATAATTTCCGGCTATTTCTGTGGAGCAATATTGGGTTATTTGATGTTCAAATTATATAGAATAGCACAAAAAAGAAATTTTTCGGTTAAATTAAAGAAATAAAACAGTTTCAAGTAATTACAAAACCCGAGAAACCGTCAAACCATCACGAATGGGCAATAAAACTGTTTCTACTCTAGAATCGTTTTTCAACAAAAGATTATATTCCAGCAATATTTTAGTACTGATGTCTTTTGGACTCAAGGGTTCAAGCACTTTTCCGCTCCACAACACATTATCCGAAAGAATAATGCCGCCTTGGTTCATTTTTGGCACAATCAATTCAAAATAATTGATGTAATTTTCCTTATCAGCATCAATAAAAACCAAATCAAATTTCAAATCCAATGTCGGAATAATATCCAATGCTTCGCCAAGATGCTGCACAATTTGGTTTCCCCAAGGCGATTTATCAAAATGTTTGCGTTGAAAATCGACCAACTCTTCTTTGATGTCAATCGTGTGAAGCGTACCATTTTCCTGCATTCCTTCGCACAAACACAAAGCCGAATACCCCGTATAAGTACCAATTTCGAGAATATTTACAGGACGAATTAATTTGGACAACATACTCAAAACGCGTCCTTGAAAATGACCACTCAACATTCTTGGCAACAACACTTTCTGATAGGTTTCTTTGTTTAAGGCTGCTAATAATTCGGGTTCTTTTTCAGAATGTTGCTCGATATAATTTTCTAAATCTTGGGAAATGAAGTGCATTATTTTAATTTTTGTCAAAGTTATCAAATTATCAAAACAACACACGAGCAATTATTCGAATTGATGAAATAAATCAACAAATAGTCCTTAAATTTGCAGCATGCAAATCGAGAAAAAAGACATACGAGCCTTATCAAAAGAACAATTACGAGAATTTTTTGTTGCCAATAATGATAAAGCGTTTCGTGGAAATCAAGTATATGAATGGTTGTGGAGCAAAGGCGCACATAGTTTTGAGGATATGACTAATGTATCAAAAACTACTCGCGAAATGCTAGAAAACCACTTTGTAATCAATCACATCAAAGTAGATAAAATGCAACGAAGTGAAGACGGAACGGTCAAAAATGCGGTTCGTTTGCACGATGGTTTGGTAGTAGAAAGTGTTTTGATTCCCACCAATACTCGAACGACAGCTTGTGTTTCTAGCCAAGTGGGTTGCAGTTTGGATTGTAATTTTTGCGCCACAGCAAGACTGAAAAGAATGCGAAATCTAGAACCGGCCGAAATTTACGACCAAGTAATAGCCATTGATAAAGAAAGTCGTTTGTATTACAACCATCCTTTATCGAATATTGTTTTTATGGGAATGGGCGAACCGCTTATGAATTACAACAATGTAATGAAAGCCATCGAAATGATTACATCCAACGAAGGATTGGGAATGTCTCCAAAACGAATTACAGTTTCGACTTCTGGTGTGCCAAAAATGATTAAAAAAATGGCCGATGACGAGGTAAAATTCAATTTAGCCGTTTCTTTACATTCAGCAATTGATGAAATTCGTTCTCGAATTATGCCTTTCAGCGAAAATTTCCCTTTGATCGATTTAAGAGAAGCATTAGAATATTGGTACCGAAAAACCAAAAGCAAAGTTTCGTATGAATATGTGATTTGGAAAGGGATTAACGACAATAAAGCCTCGGTTGACGCACTAGTAAAATTCTGCAAATATGTGCCTTGCAAAGTCAATTTAATCGAATACAACCCGATTGATGATGGCGAATTCCAACAAGCTTCGGAAGAATCTATTAATGCCTATATCAAAGCTCTTGAAGCTACAGGAATTGTAGTAAAAGTGAGAAGAAGTCGTGGCAAAGATATTGATGCTGCATGTGGTCAATTGGCAAATAAAGAAGCATAAAAAAACGTCCTGACAATAAAATCAGGACGCTTATTAGATTTGTTTAGTCTTTTATTTTCTTAAAGTTATTACTTTTGAAACGCCTTTTACAGTCATAGTGGCTAATTTATCACAATCACCATTTCCATAATCTAAAGTAGCAATAGTATCGACATTGTCGTTTTTCTGAATGCTAACCACTCCTGAAACAGGAAATGGCATTTTGCAACTCAATTTAACTAAAAGTGGTGTTGTAATTTTAGAAGTATATTTTGAACCATTCGGAAAAGTAGTGATATTGTATCCCCAAACTTTGAAAACATTGTCTTCCCAATTAGTAAGTGTTGCAAAACCTTCAACCATTTCTCTAACTCGTGTTCCAATTCTAGTATAAATTTTACCATCAGGATAAGTGATTTTCACATCAACTGAGTGTGTTGTAACAGGATGGATAGTTGCCAATAAATCAGAAGTTTTAAGTTCGTGAGTAATGGTTTTATTTCCTTCAATTAATTTATCGTTATGATAAAATCCTTCTAAAGTATAGGAAATCGTTCTTATTGGAGTTGTAAAATTCTTAGAGAAACTAATGATAATTTTTCCCTTTACGATATTCCCGTTTGGCAAAGCACAACCTTGAGTTCCAAAATCAATAGTTCTGGTCCAAGTGTCATTTGTCAATACTTTTGTAATTGTTGCGCAAACTGGCAACATACTTACCATTCCAGCAGTTGTTTTTGCAGTTGAAGACGCGCTTTTTTGAACGTCATACTGATCTTCTGCAATGATAGAAACATCATCAACAGTGGCGTCAATTTCTGAATTTACAGCAGTTTCATCAGCCGTAATTGCAGCAGAGGTTGTTGACTCATCTACATTTTCATTGGAATTACAACCAACAAAAGTTACAATGGACAACATGGTAACGAATAATAAAATTTTGGTTTTCATAAAATTCATTTTTTAGGTTTAATAATTTGATTATGAAATCAATAAAAGGTTTAATTTGGGATTCTAAATTTATAAATAAAAATGCAAAAAAGGACAACATTTAAGCCAATATTCGATGAACTACACTCTCAAAAGAATTTTTTATTTGACTAAATATCAATTATGTAAGAATAATAATCTCTCAATAAAAGGCCGCAAATTCTGAAATCATAACACATTTAGACCGAAAAGAAACTCTAATCTAATTTCATTTTAGGTAAAATAAAATGTTTCAAAAAACACATTCAATAACAAAAATTTGATGCCATTATATTATTCGAAAATAGTATATTTGAATCCTAAATGAACATCACTTCTCAAATAAAGCAGCCTATTTTTAACGAGATGGAACTTTTCGAAAAAAAGTTCTATGAATCGATGACTTCAAAAGTGGCTTTGCTGAACCGAATCACCTATTATATAGTGAATCGAAAGGGAAAACAAATGCGTCCGATGTTTGTTTTTTTGACAGCCAAAATGGTTTCGGCTGGAATTGTAAACGAAAGAACTTACCGCGGTGCATCTGTAATTGAATTGATTCACACCGCAACTTTAGTCCATGACGATGTAGTAGATGACAGCAATCGCCGAAGAGGTTTTTTCTCTATTAACGCGCTTTGGAAGAACAAAATTGCCGTTCTTGTTGGTGATTATTTGCTTTCAAAAGGCTTGTTATTATCTATTGATAATGGCGATTTCGATTTACTTAGAATTATTTCGGTTGCAGTTCGCGAAATGAGTGAAGGCGAATTATTGCAAATCGAAAAAGCCAGAAGACTCGATATCACCGAAGACATTTACTACGAAATCATTCGCAAAAAAACAGCCACACTTATTGCTGCTTGTTGTGCTTTGGGAGCGAAATCGGTTATCGAAGATGAAATTCAGGTAGAGAATATGCGAAAATTTGGAGAACTCATCGGAATGGCTTTTCAAATCAAGGACGATTTATTCGATTATACTGAGGATGCCATTGGTAAACCTACAGGAATCGACATCAAGGAACAAAAAATGACTTTGCCGCTAATTCACGTTTTGAATAATTGTACTTCCAAAGAAAAATCTTGGCTTATCAATTCCATCAAAAACCACAACAAAGACAAAAAACGAGTGAAAGAAGTGATTGCTTTTGTAAAAAACAATAACGGCTTGTTGTATGCCGAACAAAAAATGGCAGAATTTCAACAGGAAGCATTGTCACTTCTGGATAATTATGCACAATCCGAGTTTAAAGACGCTTTGATTTTGATGGTAAACTATGTTATCGAAAGAAAAAAATAATTTTTTTTTAATAAAACACACCCTCTGAAACCTTGATTTTATTGAGGTTTTTATTTTTCATACTGTTTTTTTTTATTTCTGATGCAACCTTTTTGCAAGCAGTCTCGTCTTACTTATAGCAACACTTTATAAAACAAAATTGAAAGTCATTCACTTTAACCAAGAAGAAAATGAAATCATTCGTTTGGCAATCGAGAACAATCGAGCTGCCCAGCAAAAAATTTACGCCAAATTTTCTCCAAAAATGTTAAGTGTGTGCCGACAGTATATAAAGGACATTCACCAAGCCGAAGACATTATGATTACGGCTTTCATGAAGGTATTTACTAATCTGAAAAATTTTGAGCAAAAAGGAAGTTTTGAAGGTTGGATTCGAAGAATTATGGTTAACGAATGTATTTCGAATATCCGAGTTCAAAAAAAAGTAAGTTTTGTTGAGGATGAGAATTATTTTGAAGAAAGTTTCAATAATATAGAAAGCCAATTTTCGGTAGAAGACATTCAGTTTTTGATAGACAACTTGCCCGATGGTTACCGAATGATTTTCAATTTGTATGCGATTGAAGGCTACAAACACCAAGAAATTGCGAGTATGTTGGGCATTAATGAAGGAACTTCTAAATCGCAATTGTCACACGCCCGAAAAATATTGAAAGAGCAAATATTGACGCTAAAAAATTACAGCAATGGAACGGAATAAAGTAGAAAAACAGTTCAAAGAAAAATTGAATTCTCGTGAAATCAAACCCACCGAAATGGCTTGGGATAGACTGAATGCAATGTTGTCCGTTGCCGAAAATAAAAAAACTAAACGCAAGTTCAATTGGCTTTATATTGCGGCTAGTTTTATTGGGTTTTTATTAGTTGGAACTGTTTTTTTTGATCAAAAAGAAAACACAAATGATATCAAAAAAAATACGGTTGTAATTGAAAATTCAATCCCAAAAGAAAGTTCAAAAACTGAAATTAAATCAATAAAAAAAGAACCTGATTTTTCTAAAACCATTTTAATTCCAGAAAACAAACCTTTGGTACAAACTCAAAAAAACAATAAAACTAAAGTCGAAAATCCAACAATTGATATTCCGGAAAATGCGATAGCAGAAATTGAATCCAACAATAGAAATGAGTCAATTGTAGAACATAAAAATAGTATATCAGAAAACATTGATAGCTTATTGGCTTCTGTAGAAAAAAAACCAAAATCAGGCAATAAAAATCCATCAGTAAAAATAAATTCAACCGATTTATTACATCAAGTTGACGGAGAATTGGAAGTGTCTTTTCGAGAAAGAGCATTGAATACAATTACCAAAAAATACAAAGAAGCCAAAGAAGCATTTGCCAACAGAAACAATCAATAATAATCATCATCAATCAAAAATCGAACAATTAAAATCTTAACATTATGACAAAAATTATCTTTTATCTAACCGTATTTATTCTTCTTTGTATGAGTAAATTACACGCACAAGACCCAAGCATTAAAACCGAAAAACCAAAACAATCCTTTGAATCCGAAGTTAAATCAATCTCAACGAAGATTGAAAACATAACAAAAGAAGAAAAATCAGCTCTAAAAACTGAAGTGGAAGCCATAAATGTGGAATTAGAAAATGGCAAAATAACTAAAGATGAAGCAGATGCTAAAAAACAAAAACTAGCCGATACCAAAGCAAAAAACATTGAAGACCGAGTGGCCGTTGAACAAGAAAATCTTAAAAATTTAATTCAACAGAAAGTTGACGGAAAAATAAAAGCTACCGATTCAACTCATACTTCATATACTTTCTATTTTCCAGCAATGAAAGTAAAAAACAAAAATGACAAAACTGAAAAAAGAACCACTTCACAGTTTGTCTTAGCTTTTGGAGCCAATAATTTAGTAACCAATAAAGCAGTCGCGAACTCGGATTTCTATTATTGGCAATCTCATTTCTTCGAATGGGGATTTACTGAGAATACTAGAATTTTCAAAAACCATAATTTATTGCATTTGAAATATGGCTTTTCGGTAATGTACAATAACCTTTGTCCGACGGATAATCGTTATTTTGTTACAGCTCCAAATAGTCAAACCAATCTTGAAGTTTTTCCTTACGAATTAGAAGATTCACGTTTCAAAAATGTCTATCTAGTTGCTCCTTTGCATTTAGAATTTGATTTTTCGGGCAAAAAATCAAACTATGGAAATTCTAGTTTTTCAACTCACAAAAGCGTTCGTTTCGGAATTGGAGGTTATGGCGGTTTCCGCATCAAATCAAAACAAAAAATGTATTACAATATAGACGATGATAAAATCAGAATAAAAACCAAAGGCGATTTCAATGCCAATGATTTTATTTATGGCGTGAGTACTTATCTTGGTTACAAGGAAACGAGTTTGTATTTGAAATACGATTTGAATACATTGTTCGAGAATAATGCAGTAGATCAAAACAATATTTCACTTGGTATTCGCTTTGATTTTAATTAGAATTTTTGAGTTAGTTTCATATAACAAAAAGTGTTTCAGTAATGAAGCACTTTTTCATTTTAATAATCCAAAATTAACTTTGTATCTTTGAAGCTGTGCAACATTTAACATCATAAAAATTGATTTCAAAAGCTACCATAGACACTGTTTTCGAAACTGCTCGAGTTGAGGAAGTTATTGGCGATTTTGTGCAATTAAAACGTGCTGGAAGTAATTTCAAAGGATTGAGTCCGTTTTCAGACGAACGTTCACCATCATTTATGGTGTCGCCAGCCAAAGGGATTTGGAAAGATTTCAGCTCTGGAAAAGGAGGAAATGCCATAGCTTTCCTAATGGAACACTCCCATTTTACTTATCCTGAAGCCATTCGATATTTGGCCAAAAAATACAATATCGAAATTGAAGAAACCGAACAAACCGATGAAGAAAAAGCCAATACCGATGTTCGCGAAAGCATGTATTTGGTTTCTGAATTTGCCAAAGATTATTTTCACAACACCCTTTTACATTCTGAAGAAGGCAAAGCCATTGGTCTTTCCTACTTCAAAGAAAGAGGCTTTACTGGCGAAACTATAAAGAAATTTGTGCTTGGTTATTCGCCCGAAACCTGGGACGCATTGACCAAAGAAGCCTTGGGAAAAGGTTATAAATTAGAATTTCTTGAAAGCACTGGATTGACAATTCCTAGAGATGACAGGCCATTCGACCGTTTCAAAGGACGAGTGATGTTTCCCATCCAAAGTATGTCAGGAAGGATTTTAGGTTTTGGAGGTCGAATTTTGACTAATGATAAAAAAGCGGCAAAATACCTCAATTCGCCCGAAAGTGAAATTTACCATAAGAGCAAAGTTTTATACGGAATTTTTCAAGCCAAACAATCCATTGCCAAAGAAAACAATTGCTATTTAGTTGAAGGTTATACCGATGTCATTCAGTTTCATCAAGCGGGAATCGAAAATGTAGTGGCTTCCTCAGGAACGGCTTTAACGCCCGATCAAATTCGATTAATCAACCGATTGACCAAAAACATTACGGTCCTTTTTGATGGAGATGCTGCAGGATTACGCGCTTCTATTCGAGGAATCGATTTGATTTTGGAAGAGGGAATGAATGTAAAAGTTTGCGCTTTTCCTGACGGAGAAGATCCAGATAGTTTTTCTAAGAAAACACCTTATGAAGAATTAGTGAAATATTTAGACGAAAATTCTAAAGATTTCATTCAGTTCAAAGCATCAATGTTGATGAATGAAGCCAAAAACGATCCCATCAAAAAAGCCGATTTAATTCGGGATATGGTGGTGAGTATTTCAAAAATTCCAGACCGTATTCAACGCGAAATTTACATTCAAGAATGTTCTCGAATTATGGATATTTCCGAGCAAGTTTTGGTGAGTACCTTGGCCCAATTAGTTCAAAAAGACGTCACTGAACTTGGGAAAAAACAAAAACAAGAACAAAAAGCATTTGAAGTTGTAAAAAATGAAACGCCAGTTGAAGTACGAAAAGTAGATATTCTCTATGGATTAGAACGAAAAATTATCGAGATTTTATTATTATACGGAAATAAAACCGAAGAATTTGAAGACGTTCTTTTGAAAACCAACGAATCTGGCGAAATTGAAAATATTAGTGAAAAGAAAAGCTACAAAGTATTTCAAAGAATTTATTTGAGCTTACAAGAAGATGAAGTAGAATTAGCAAATCCTTTGTTTAGAGACATTTACAATAATCTGATTGCTTATTTTCATCAAAATGAAACCTTTAGTATTGAACAGTATTTAATGCATTTGAATCCCGATTTTGCTCAAGAAGTGACCGATATTTTGATGGCAGACGAAAGAGTAGTTTTACACAATTGGGAAGGACAAAACATTTTTCCAAAAACGAAAAACGAAACGATAAGTCAATATGTTTCGGAAACTATTCTCACCCTAAGATGGTATTTAGTAGATAGAATCATCGAAGAAATAAAAAGCTCAATATCATCAGAACCAGATTCTAATAATATTGAGCCTTTGTCAATGGCTATGGATTACTCAAAATTAATTAATTCGTTTTCGAAAAAATTAGGTAGAGTAATGTCGCGTTATAGCAATTAAAATAACTTTTTATGAATTGGTAGTAAAATAGAAATTTTAGTCCCTTCATTTTCTTTAGAGAAAATACTCATAAGACCATCTGATTGTTTTACTATTAATTTACTTAAATAAAGGCCTAAACCTAATCCTTCTTGTTCATATTTATCTCGGTGAAATTGAACTCCAGCATCAATTATTTGCAGCTCTTCTTCTTTGAATCCAATACCTGAATCGAATATTCTAATTTCATATAGATTATCGTCATAAGGACTTCCTTCAATAATAACTTTTTTATTTTTTGGCGAGAATTTTAATGCATTATCTAATAATTCAAATAGAATGAAAGATAAATTTTTTTCTGAAATTTCTAATTTTGAAGTTCTGAGTTTTGATACAATCCTATTTTCTTGTTTTTTATAATTGAGTAAAATTTTACCTAATACGCTCCTAAAAACACCTTTTATTTCAGAAATATCAATATTAAATAATTCAATTTTATTGTTTTTAATCTCTTCTAAAAGAACTATATTTTTAGTATTTCTATACAATCGTTCCCCAGATATTTTTATTGTTTCATAAAATTCATTAATTTCACTTTGTTCAAAATTATCTGAATTATTTATTAATAAATCAATAGACTCTAAGATACCGTTAAGGGGAGTGTTAATTTCGTTACAAAAATATTTTTTTTCACCAAGGTATAGATTATTGGAATTTTTTATTTTATTGAATCTTTCTATTTTGATTTCTATGGTTTTTAATAAATCATTTATCTTAAAAGGTTTTGTTAAAAAGTCATCGGCTCCTTCGTTAAAACACTTTCTAATTAACCCTTCTTCATTCATGGCTGTCAAAAATATAAATGGAATGGTACTAAAATTTTTGTTTCCAAAAATAATTTTTTGAAAAGTTTCTCCGTCCATTACTGGCATCATTATATCACAAATAATCAAGTCAGGAATCCACAGGTCTAAAATATCTAGCGCTATTTGTCCATTTTCTGCTGTTCTAGTTTCAAATTTTTCGAGTATTAGCAATTCATTAATTGTTTCTCTAAGATTTACATCATCGTCAACGAGAAGGATTTTCTTTTTATTCATAAGGGATCGTTAATTTTATTGTAGCTCCATTTTTTTGTCTAAATATGAATCTTAATGTTTTTTATTTGTTTTAAGCTTTTTAATTTTCATGTCTATTAGTAACATTAAATCTTCTAACTTAAAAGGTTTTGAGATAAAAAGTTCAACTCCTTTTTGTATAAATTTATCATTTGCCTCTTTGTCATTTTTTGCTGAAAAAAAAACAAAAGGTATTTGGTTTAGAACTACGGAATCTTTGATTTTTTCATAAAATGTATAGCCATCCATTACAGGCATCATTATGTCACTAATAATTATGTCTGGAATCCAATCATCCAATATTGCTAGAGCTTCTTCACCATTAGCAGCTGTTAATACAGAATAGTTATTAAGAGTAAGCATATCTGTTAAAGTATCTCTTAGAATTATTTCATCATCAACAAGCAGTATTTTCTTTTTATTCATAAGGTATTGTCAATAACACTGTAGTTCCTATATTTTCCTCGCTTAAAACAACTATCTCCCCGTTAAGTAAGTTAATGAATTGTTTTACAATTGTTAATCCTAATCCAGAACCTACTATAGTGCTAGTATTTGTAGCTCTAAAAAAGGAAGTAAATAAATGTTGTTTTTCCTCGTTTGGAATTCCAATTCCATAATCTATTATTTCTACTTTTATTTTTTCTTTCAAATAGTTAATTACCAGTTTTGGTTCCTTTCTATTTACTGAATACTTAAAGGCATTGCTTACTACATTTGTAATAATATGGATTAACAAGGTTTCATCACTGTTTAATTTTTGTTTTTTTCCTTTAATTGTAATTCTAATTTTACGTCCATCAGGTTCATTGTCAAAATAAGTTTCGATTATTTTATTTATGAAGTGACCAAAATCTAATTCTTTTATATTTTTTTTAGTCCCCTCTGATTCATATTTTCCAAAAATCAGGATATTGTTCATTAATTCCGTAAGCCTTTCGACTTCATTTTTTATTCTATTCGAGATTAATTTAACACTATTAGCACTTTTGTATTCTTCCATTTTGCTTTTAATTTCTAAAAGTTCTGCATTGGAGTATATAATGGTCAATGGTGTTCTGAATTGATGTGATGCCATTGAAATGAAATTTGATTTCAATTCGTTGAGTTCTTTTTCTTTTAGAAGGTTTAATCTCATTTCTTCTGCAGTTTTTATCATTTCACTGATGTCTCGGCTGGAAGATTGCATCCCAATAATTTGTTGTTTATTTTTGAGTATAACTTTTGTAACGCTTTCCATCCAGATATAACTGTTATCTTTTTTTCTAAATCTAAATGTTAAGGGTTTTATTTTTAATTTTTCAGCGATTTCTTGATGTGCATTTTGCATTATTTGCAAATCATCGGGATGTATAAAATCATAAGGACTTCTATAAATTAATTCTTCAGGTTTATATCCAATAATTTCTTTGGAAGAGTTTGAAACATAGGAGAAAGTCCCGTCATTAAAATGCTGAGTTATAAGATCGGTTGTGTTTTCTGCAATAAATCTAAATTTTTCCTCGGATAATTCTAATTGGCGTTCAGCTTCTTTGATCTCGCTAATATCGATATGAGTTCCTATAACCTTAATGGGCTCTCCAACAATGTTCTTAATGACCAAACCAGAATGTTTCACCCACACATAATGTCCCTTTTTATGTTTCATTCTCATTACTCCATCATAACTATCTGTTTTCCCTTGAATGTAATTCATCAAGTCAAGTTCGATTTGATTAATTTCATCTGGATGAACATTTTTTTTCCAAAATTCATAAGTTTGCTCTATTTCATCCAGATTGTAACCAATCATGCCGGCCCAATTATAAGAAAACACGGTTTTGTTTGTTATGATATCCCATTCCCACATACCTTGATTGGAGCCCTTTAAATAAAAATCAAACTGCTCTAAGTGGTTTTCCAATTTTGCATTGGTTTTGTCTTGGTTTAAACGAATTCCTATGTTTTTAGCAACAGTGTGTAAAACATTAACCTCTTCTTCAATCCATATCCTCTCAGTCTTGCAATCATCATAACCAATCCAACCCCAAAATTTATTTTCAGAAAAGATGGGTGTAAAAAGATAGGATTTAATTCCCTGCATTTCCATCGTCTCTACAAATAATTTATTGTCACTTTCTTTAACTAGACCATATAATGGTTCATCGTTTACCAAAGTTTTATATAATCCTGGAAAATCGTCATAAGAAACCCCATTCAATTCTGGGCTGCCTAAAAAAGAATCAACTCCCTCATTGCACCATTCGTACACATAATATAATTTAAGAATTCCGTCCTCAGTTTCATTTTTGAAAATATAACATCTATCAATTTCTTGGCTTTTACCAATTGATGCAATACATAAATTCAAAGCATCATCAATTGAATTTTCTTTCAAAAGATGGTTATTGGCATTTGAAATTCCTAATAGGAGATTCTTCATAATAATTTAGTAACTTTATGACGTGTTTGATAATTACAAATGTATTTTGATATAAATAATCATAAGTCGTAAATACTCATAATTTGAAATTTTTAAGTTATAGATTAAAATATGGATACTTACATTCGTATAATGAGAGAAAAAAAGGGCCAAATATTATTATTAGAAGATGATTTGGCATTAGGTGGTTTAATTTCGGAAGTTTTGCAATTGAGTAATTTCAATGTGCATTGGCTTGTTGACGGAGTAAAAGCGCTTGAGTATTTGCAAAATAATTTGCCAGATATCATAATTAGCGACTTGATGATGCCTAATATGGATGGAGAAGAGTTGTTTGTAAATATTAGAAAAAACAATAAATTTAATACAATTCCCTTTATTATAATTACTGCTAATATGGATGATGGGGTTAAATATAGACAACTTGAAAATGGAGTAAATGACTATATAATGAAACCTTTTAAATCTAGGGAACTGATTTTAAAAATCAGAAATCTATTGGTTCTGAGACACAATATCGAAAAAAAATACAAACCTGATCCTTTCTCTAAGGTTACTATAAAATTATCTGAAAAAGATTTTTTATTGTCTGTAAATGAATATATATTAAAAAATCTAAAATCTAAAATTGATATGGAAGAGTTGGCTACTCATCTTTTTATCAGTAGGTCAACACTTGACAAACGAATTAGAAAACTTGCTAATAAAAACATCTCACAATATGTAAGAGAGTTTAAATTAGAATACGCAATCAAACTTATTGATTTAGGGGAAAGGAATGTTCAATTTTTAGTAGATGCAACAGGGTTTAATTCATTTTCATACTTTTCAACAAGTTTCAAGTCATATGTAGGTCTTTCAACGAGAGATTATTTCAAAACTTTATAGATCATTTTATCAAAAAGCAATAATTGTGAATTCATTTTTAATAATGAGATTGTTGCTTTGAGTTGCTTGTAAAGATTTTAAACGAATAAATTAAGTTATGGGTATTTTTTTTTAAAATATTCGTCTATGCACAGTTTTATTTAATAAAACATCATAATTATATCCTCAAATGTTTAATATTTCTCGCCATTAGACAGCCTGTCAAATTTGTTTTTTGGGGAAATAGGATTCTGATTAATAAGGCAGTTTTAGGCAAGATATAAATGAATATCAAATTCAGGTGAAGGTGAAAATCAAATAAAACTATTTGCTTAGGGGGTTCAAACAAAAATCTACAATTTTTTTTAATTCTTTTATTGCAAAAGGTTTTGTAACATAAGCCTTGGCCCCCAACTCAATACCTTTTCTTTGGTTTTCTGACTCAGTTTTTGCAGATAAAAGAATGACCGGAATGTTAGAAAAGTTAGATTTTTGATGCTCTGCAAGAAATTCATATCCATTTAAAAAAGGCATATTTACATCACAAATAATTAAATGAGGAATATTTTCTTTGACTTTTTCTAAACCTTCTATGCCGTTTTTAGCCTCCAAAACCACGTAATTTAGTAAAGAAAAAAAATCAGACAAAGTTTCTCGAAGTTTTAATTCATCATCAATTATTAATATTTTTTTCATCACAGTAAATTTAATTTAGATTATAGGCAATACTACGATTACTTTAGTTCCTTTTCCAAGTTGACTTTCTAATTTAATAATTCCAGAATTTCTCTCTACAAATGTTTTGACAATATAAAGACCTAGTCCTGTGCCTACAATTCCAGCTGTATTACTTGCTCTAAAGAAAGTATTAAAAAGTTTTGGTTGATCTTTTTCAGGAATTCCAATACCAAAATCTATAATTTCAATTTGAATTTCAGATTCAGTATTGATTAATTTCATTATTACATTTCCACAATCTTGAGAATATTTAAAAGCATTATTTAAAAGGTTAAAAATAGCATATTCTATTAAGTTTTTATCAGCAAAAACTTGAAATTTTTTCCCTTCAAAATAAAATTCCACATTACGATTGTCTTTATTATTGCTGAAACTAGTTTCGATGATGTTTATACAAAGCTCCTTCAAATCAAAAAGTGTAGGTTTGTAATTGGTTTTTTTGGAATCATCTTTAGATATGATTAAAACCGCATTCATTAATTCAATAATTCGATCTATTTCGCCTATAATTCTATTTATTTGTTTCCTTAGTTGATTACTATTGCTACAATTTTGATCTTCAATATACATTTCAATCAATTCAGCGCTTGTTCGAATAGTGGTCATTGGTGTTCTAAACTCATGAGAAATAGTAGAAACTAAATTGGTGCGCAATTCATTTAATTCTCGTTCTTGTTTGAGTGTTTTTTCGATTACAGATTCTGCCTCTTTTCTTATTGAAATATCCCTTGTACTAGTTTGAATTTTTACAGGTATTTCGTTTTCATAAACCATTTTGGCTATAGTTTCAAGCCAAACATATTCGCCAGTTGAATTTAAATAACGGTACTGAATTGGGGTAATTAGATTTCCAGAAATAAAATCATGCATATCATTTGTCATTCCTTCAACATCATCAGGATGAGCAAAGTCCATAGGTGTTTTCCCTATAAAATCCTCAGGATTCAAACCTAGTAATGCTTTTACTGAAGGTGACACATACTCAAATGTCATTTTTAAGTCATGTAAACACACTAAATCTATAGTATTATCAGCTAATAAGCGGTATAGATTTTTAGCTTCATTAAGTTGAATATTCCTATTTCTATTATTCTCTTCTTGCAAAAGACTGTTTTCTTTTTCAACTTTTTTCCTCTCAGTGATATCTATGACTTGTGCAATAAAATAAATAATTTCTCCATTTTTATTTCTAACAGTCGAAGCGGATAAATTTGTCCAAATAATTTTTTTATTTTTATCTAAGTATCTTTTTTCTATTTGAAAAAAAGGTATTTCATTAGCAACTAATCTTTCTTTGTTCAATAAATCATTCTCTATATCATCTGGATGAGTTAATTCCATGAATGTTAATGATTTTAATTCATCTTTAGAATAGCCTAATATATTGCATAATTGCGCATTGGCATCAATCCAAAAACCTTCATTATCTACCAAACCTATACCAATTGAAGAATATTCAAAAGCTCCTTTAAATTTCTCTTCACTACTTAACAGTTCATCTTTTAATTTTTTTTCAAGAGTAATATCACTCAAAGCCCCAATCATACGAATAGCTTTGCCTTTTTTATTTCGTATAATGTGTGCTTTTTCCTTTACATAGGAATAAGATCCATCTGCATTTCTATAGCGATATTCGTCATTCCATTTTTTTGTTGAATCTTCAAGTAAAATTAAATCTAATTTTTTGTTTACTTTTTCTAAATCTTCTGGATGAATATAACCCTCGCATTGTTGAGCTGATAAAATATTATTTTTATTGCTAAACTGATGTCCAAAAAGTTCTGTAAAATTATCCCCCATAAATATCGTATCAGTAATAAAATCCCAGTCCCAAATTACATCAGAAGTAGCTTTAGTAGCATATGTAAAACGCTCATTACTTACTTTTAATTCTTCTTCGGTCTTTTTTTGAGAAGTGATATCGTTGAAAGAACATATCACATAAAGCAGCTGTTGCTGTTCTCCAAAAACAGGTATTGCATCAACCAATAACCAAATTAAATCTTTATAAATTGGTCTATGAACCCCCATTACTATGTTATTTATAGGCTTTAAATACTTTATTGCCTGCGGTACTGGGTGGTCTTCAGGTTTAAAATCAGAGCCGTCTTCATCAATAACCGACCAATATTTGTCAAATGAAGTCTTACCTAAAAGTTGATCTTGTGTTAGTCCTAGCATCTCGCATGCAGCAATGTTATTTTCTATTATTTCTGAATTAGGGCCTTGAACTAAAATTCCGACAGCTATATTTTCAATAATACTTTTGGTGAGTTGCCTACTTTTTAAAAATTCATTTTGTGTCTTTTTACTTTCAGTGATGTCCACGCTAAAACCAATCATAATTTTTAGAGTCCCATCCTCATTAAAAACAGGAGTTAATTTTCTATTATGATATGTTACTTCTCCATTAAGTTTCTTTAATTCTTCTTCCCAAGCAATTGTACTTTTATTTTGAAGTGCATTATTGAATTTATTAAACCTATCAGTAGCAAAAGTATTATTTCGATTGGTATGGATAGCATATTCAAAATCATCTTTTCCAATAATAAATTTCCTAAGTTCATTGTTTTGAATAGCTATTGGATTTAAATAAATATACTTATGTTTAGAATCGAATACAGCTACATCAGTTGGCAATCGATCCAGAATGGTTTCATAAAAATCTTTTTGCGTTTTAAGTTTGTGTTCTGTTTCGATATATTCAGTAACATCCCTACAATTTCCAATATAAAACTGTTGATTGTTTTTTTCAATCAAATTAACCTTTGTAGAGTGCCAAACATAGTATCCTTTTTTGTGTAAAACTCTATAAATAATCTCTTCGTTGTTTTTTACATTTAATTTAATGTTACTTAAAAAATCATAACATTTTTCAATATCTTCGGGATGAACGAATTCTGAATTGCTTTTACCGATTACCTCATTGACTTCGTGACCTACAGATTGAGTCCAGTTATCAGAAACATAAGTTATTAAACCTTCTAAATTTAATTCATAAATAATTTCATTTGAATTGTCAACAAAAGATTCAAATTGCAATTTTTTTTCAGTTAACTGCATTTTCAATTCTAAATTTTTTAACCACAAATCAAATATTGATTCTAATTGAAGAACAGACTGTTTAATAATTTTTAATTCTTTTGGGCTAAGCTCCTTTTTCTCTTTATTTAGAATACATAGATTAATTGAAACTAGCTTATTTGTTGAGTGTATTAAAAAACGTTCAAAAAACAAAAACTCATTCCTGTAGCCTTCTAATTGAGAGTTGTAATATGAATTTTTTTCACTTGAAACTATAATTTCTTGTTTGTTAATTAATTCCTTATATAATTCGATATCAATATAGTTATTAAAATTTTCTGCTGTATTTTTTAGTTTATTCAACTCCTCATTTTCTAATTTTATGGAAATGAACGCCTCCGATAGTTCGCAAATATTAGCTAGAAAGCATAAAGTAGAATCAAATAAAAATTTAAAAGTATTTTGATTTGAATCGAACAGCTTTACTAAAGCTGAATTAGAGATTTCTTCCGAAGTTTTCATTTTTACTTAAAGTTTAGTGAAATATATCCTGAATTTGTATGGCAAATAAAACGAATGATTTTTCATTTAATAAATTTATATAATTAATGTTTATACTCTATTCACTTTTACAATTATTTGAACTATTTTTTAAAATTAGGCTAAATAAATTATTAATCAATTTTTTCAATTTATCAGTCATAGATATCCTTGTATAAAAGATTTAGTATAATTTAGTTGCTATTAACAGAAAATAGCATCAGAACAAAATAAGTTAAATTAAGAGTTATGGCAGGGCAAGATTTAAAAAAATGTTTCAATAAAAATGTACACAAAGTCAATTTCGGCGATTCATTATTGAGCATAGATTTAGATAATGTTTCTAATGTTAGAATAACTAAAAAGAGAAACTTTTTTTTAAATTATTTTATAATAATCTCAACATTAACGATTTATTTTTTGATAAATTATTTATTCCTTTTTCAAGATTTAATTCAAAATATTTTGAGATTAGTAACTTCATTAATAATCTGTTCGAGTTTTTTTGTTAGCAAATATTCTTACGAAATTTTGATAAATTTTGTAGGATTGAACTTCAAAAAAATAAAACTTACAAAAAGTGAATTTGATAAATTATCTTATTTATCTTAATTTTTTTTTAAAAGTTTAATTTCTAAATAATCACTTTTAATTTGACAGTTTCTTGATTAAATAAAATTAATCTAACTTCTATTGAGAAGAATTCTTTAAAAATATAATTTTCGATTTATAATTGTGTTCGATAATTACTGAGTTAAACCAATCTGAAAAAAGTATGAGAGTTGAATAATTATTGAATAATAAAAAAATCAATATCAACATATCATAAGTCTGATAGAACTGAGCCCCATTTATGTTCAATGGATTATTACTAAATAATCATTTTTATTAATTATTTTGAGTAATTTCTTGAAGCTATTAGACAATTTCTAACGATTATTTCTTTTAGATTAATTCTCATCTATTAGCTATTGCCGATTTCTCTTCAAGTTGATTGTAAATTCCATCCCATAATACAATTCTTTTTTTTAAGGATTGAATTACAGCATCTTCTACTTCTGTCCATATTTGTTCATTATCTTCACAAAGATTAGAAGTCATTTCAAGAGCAAGATGGCTGTGATTCGCACCATCAACCTCAATATGTCTTTCTATGTAGTATTTAAAAATTGAAATGTCATTTGGAAAATTTTTATATATTTCATTTATAACAGATAAAAACATTTCTGGAATTAAATCTTCACGCCCAAAGGTGAATACTGCTGCCTGTAAATATGGCTTATTACTATTAATAATCTTAAATGTAAAATCAACAAATTCAGCCGCTGCCTCTTTTGTCTGAGATTCAACAAAAGCTGCATTAAAATCTAATTTTTTTTCTAATTCTTTAGTAAATATATTAATACCTGATGTGTTGGCTCCACACTGTGTCATGGCATCTAAGTATAACTCAAAATGACTGATTCGTTTACCATACATATCCACATCGGATTCTTCGCCAACAACAATTTCGTTTATTAAATATCTCGTTTCTGCAGAGCATTTAGGATACCAAGGCACTGATGTGCAGGTCAAGTTATTCTGTAAAGTTTTAAGTAAAGACATAAAATCCCAAACAGCATATACGTGATATTCCATGAATACTTTTAAGTCATGAATATCTTTAATCGATGAGTAAACTTTATGATTAATTATTTCTTTCCTTAAAGGCTCAATTGCACTTCTCAAATGCTCTATTCTATTATTCATGTTTTTTTATTGATTTAGATTTGTTTTGTAAATGAAAAAAAAATGTAATTAGGTCAGACGTTATTTTTACTTTTTAAAATTCTTATTAAAATTAAAAGTTATCAACTCAGCCAAACCAAATAAACACAGCAGTTAAAACCATTAGATTTAACGTCAAATTTTCTAAATTTTCAATAGAAATTATACTATGCATTAAATTATTTCAAGAGTTTTAGCCTTGTTTACTAAATCTATCAAATTGGTAACATTCATTTTTTGCAATAATTTTAATTTATAAGTACTTATTGTTTTTTCATTCAGACCCAAAATTTTAGAAATCTCTTTGTTTCTCTTACCATCACTCAAATAACGTAAAACTTCCACCTCACGATTAGACAGTTTACGATACAAGCGCTCGTTTTTGTTTTGCTTAGCTATTAGAGCAAGATTTTTCTTAACCGTTTCGTCAATAATTATCTTTCCTTCATTGACTTTCACAATTGCTTGACCCAAAGTTTCTAATTTCTCTTTCTGAGAAACATATCCTGAAACTCCTGCTTTAATAGCATTTGGCGCATATATTTGTTCTGATAAATTGCTAAAAACAATAATCTTAGTTTTGGGAAAATTCTTTAAAATATTTTTAACGTCAAAAATACTTGCTAGACCCTCTAATTCTAGATCTAAGATCAACACATCAATCTCCTTTGTAAGAAGAATATCTCTTACCATCAAAAAATTTCCAACATTGGCTACAATTGAAATATCATCGTGATCTTTAAAATATGATTTTACTCCAAAATGCACTACCGGATGGTTATTTGCTATACAAACTTTTATCATTTTTTCAGATATTTAAATTATTTATAAAGTATAAACTTATTTAAAATTCCCGTAATGTCTATGATAGTTATGATAGAGTTAAAAAATATTACGTATACCATAAAATTTTCATTTAAGTATTGTGTTTATAAAAAAACTAGAAAATTAAATTTAATTAATACTTTCAACAAAATAGATTCCTCGTTCACCTTGTTTCCAGAAAATAAAAAAACTCTCTAATCAGAATTAAATTCTGATTAGAGAGTCAATTTATTGAATAGTATCTTTATTAAATATAAAAAGCTATCTTAAAATCTACACAATCTCCAGTGTTTTGGCCTTGTTTACTAAATCTATCAAATTGGTAACATTCAATTTTTGCAATAATCTTAATTTATAAGTACTTATTGTTTTTTCATTCAGACCCAAAATTTTAGAAATCTCGTTGTTTTTCTTACCATCGCTCAAATAGCGTAAAACTTCTACCTCACGATTAGACAGTTTACGATACAAGCGCTCGTTTTTGTTTTTCTTAGCAATTAGAGCAAGATTTTTCTTAACCGTTTCGTCAATAATTATCTTTCCTTGATTTACTTTCACAATAGCTTGACCCAAAGTTTCTAATTTCTCTTTCTGAGAAACATATCCTGAAACTCCAGCTTTAATAGCATTTGGCGCATATACTTGTTCTGATAAATTGCTAAAAATAATAATCCTAGTTTTAGGAAAATTCTTTAAAATGTTTTTAACGTCAAAAATACTTGCTAGACCTTCTAATTCTAGATCTATGATCAACACATCAATCTCCTTTGTAAGAAGAATATCTCTTACCATTAAAAAATTCCCAACATTGGCTACAATTGAAATATCATCGTGATCTTTAAAATATGATTTTACTCCAAAATGCACTACCGGATGGTTATTTGCTATACAAACTTTTATCATTTTTTCAGATATTTAAATTATTTATAAAGTATAAACTTATTTAAAATTCCCGTAATGTCTATGATAGTTATGATAGAGTTAAAAAATATTACGTATACCATAAAATTTTCATTTAAGTATTGTGTTTATAAAAAAACTAGAAAATTAAATTTAATTAATACTTTCAACAAAATAGATTCCTCGTTCACCTTGTTTCCAGAAAATAAAAAAACTCTCTAATCAGAATTAAATTCTGATTAGAGAGTCAATTTATTGAATAGTATCTTTATTAAATATAAAAAGCTATCTTAAAATCTACACAATCTCCAGTGTTTTGGCCTTGTTTACTAAATCTATCAAATTGGTAACATTCAATTTTTGCAATAATCTTAATTTATAAGTACTTATTGTTTTTTCATTCAGACCCAAAATTTTAGAAATCTCGTTGTTTTTCTTACCATCGCTCAAATAGCGTAAAACTTCTACCTCACGATTAGACAGTTTACGATACAAGCGCTCGTTTTTGTTTTTCTTAGCAATTAGAGCAAGATTTTTCTTAACCGTTTCGTCAATAATTATCTTTCCTTGATTTACTTTCACAATAGCTTGACCCAAAGTTTCTAATTTCTCTTTCTGAGAAACATATCCTGAAACTCCAGCTTTAATAGCATTTGGCGCATATATTTGTTCTGATAAATCGCTAAAAATGATAATCTTAGTTTTAGGAAAATTCTTTAAAATATTTTTGACCTCAAAAATACTTGCTAGACCCTCTAATTCTAGATCTAAGATCAACACATCAATCTCCTTTGTAAGAAGAATGTCTCTCACCATTAAAAAATTCCCAACATTGGCTACAATCGAAATATCATCGTGATCTTTAAAGTACGATTTTACCCCAAAATGCACTACGGGATGATTATTTGCTAAACAAACTTTTATCATAATATTAAATTTTAGAATTGCCAGTACTTACGAATGAGTAAAGTTAATAAAAATTTCTTTACTTTTTTACTAATCAATAGAAAAATACTACTTAAAATCTTTTGGAATGCAACAAACTGGTATTTCAGTCATTTTATGTTGATTTATTGTATTTAATTTCTTATAAATATCAAATACTTCTTTTTCTCGTCCAGAAAAATTATCAGAAACATTTCCTTTATCATCCTCAAGCATGGCCCACTCTAATTCGTCATAACTAGCTCCAAGCTGATCTTCATCTGTTCGATCATCTCCAAACAATCCATCGGTTGGTGAAGCTTGCAAAATTGAATTTGGAATTTTTAAATAACTTCCCAAAGCATAAACATCCGATTTCATTAAATCGGCAATTGGACTCAAATCGACTCCGCCATCTCCATATTTGGTATAAAAACCAACTCCAAAATCTTCTACTTTATTTCCTGTTCCAGCCACCAAAAGTCCTTGAATTCCAGCAAAATAATACAAAGTTGTCATTCGGATTCGGGCACGTGTGTTAGCCAAAGACAAATTTACTTTATCCAAATTTTCAACTTCAGGAACAATTGCTTTAAAAGTATCAAAAACAGTTGTCAAATCGGCCTCAACATTAGTCACATTTGGAAATCTTTTTTTCAATTGCTCAATATGTTCACGACCCCGACTCACTTGACTTGGTGCTTGATGAATAGGCATTTCTACACACAAAGTAGTCAAACCAGTCTGTGCACAAAGTGTAGATGTCACTGCTGAGTCAACTCCACCAGAAATTCCAATAACAAAACCATTTACTTTTGCATTTTCAGCATAGGTTTTTAACCAATTCACAATATATGCATTTGCATTTTCAACCTGAAGGGTACTTATTTTAGACATAATAGTTTGGGTTTTTAAAATGTAGGTATTGTATATTTGCAAAAATAATAATTTTCAGGAGCTATTATCGTTATCCTTTTTATTCTTTTCTTTTTTGTGAAAAGTAACCCATTTACATCGATATAGTTGCCAAAAAAAATAAAAATGAAAAAATTAATTATACTAATTGCACTAACATTCGCTTTCTTCTCTTGCGACAAGAAAACAAAAATCGAAAAAAAGGTCGCAGAAATTCCAGTAGAAATTAAGGTAGAACGTTTTGATAAATTGTTTTTCGAGACAGAACCCGAAAATTTGGGACAATTAAAAAAACAATACCCTTTCTTTTTTCCGCCAGGGAATGATGATAGTGTTTGGCTAGAAAAAATGCAAAATCCTTTGTGGAGAGAATTATACACCGAGGTTCAAAAAAAATATTCTGATTTTGAACCAGTTACAAAAGAGCTAAATTCGCTTTTCAAGCATATTAAATATTATTTCCCGAAGAATAAAACGCCAAAAGTAATCACTGTAATCTCAGAAATGGATTATAATAACAAAGTGATTTATACTGATAGTTTAGCCATCATTTCACTAGAATTATATTTGGGAAAAGACCATAAATTTTACCAATTTCCCAATTATTTGAAACAAAATTTCGAACCAAAACAAATTCTTCCTGATGTTGTTTCGAGTTTTTCGATACAAAAAATCGCACCAATTACCAACAAAAATTTGTTGAGTCAAATGGTTTATTTCGGGAAACAATTGTACCTAAAAGACATACTTTTGCCAGAATATAGCGATGCCGACAAAATAGGATACACGCTCGAACAAAACAAATGGTGTGTAGAAAACGAAGGGTATATGTGGCGGTATTTTCTAGAAAACCAAATGCTGTATAGCGATGACCAAAAACTGAATAATCGCTTCATAAATCCTGCTCCATTTTCTAAATTTTATTTAGAAATTGACAACGAATCTCCAGGAAGAGTTGCCACTTGGATAGGCTGGCAAATGGTGCGTTCTTTTATGAAAAACAATGATGTTCCGTTAGAAAAAATGTTGCAAATGAATGCCAAAGAATTATTTGAAAAATCTAAATACAAACCCAAAAAAGATGGCGAATAAAAACACCTCCGAAATTAAAATAAATGTCGAATTAGACGAAAATCGTGTTCCTGAAAAATTATCATGGGCTGCCGTTGAAGGTGGTGTAGAATTAGAAAGTGCAAAAGCCTTTATGCTTTCGGTTTGGAACAGCGATGAAAGAGCTACAAAATGTATCGAATTGTGGACCAAAGATATGTCGGTCGATGAAATGAAAATATTCTTTCATCAAACCTTGCTTTCTATGACCGAAACGTTTCAAAGAGCAACTGGCGATGAAAAAATGTCGGCTACAATGCAAGATTTCTGCGATTATTTTGCAGAGAAATTGGAGTTGAAGGCGAAATAAAAAAATAAAAAATCCCAAATTTCAATTTAATGTAATTGGAATTTGGGATTCATATCTTTTGGAATTTATCTTTTAAAACTCACTATTATTCTTGAAAACCTCTTGATTTACTTCATCAATAAAAGTCAAAACCTCATCTTTTCCGGTCATTTCTGTTGCTGAAGTAACAAAATATTGCGGCATTTCGGCCCAATTGTTGGCAAACATTTTCTTTTTGTAAGCGGCAATATGCGAATCTATTTTCACCTTACTAATCTTGTCAGCTTTGGTAAAAATAATGCAAAAAGGAATCTCGCTTTCGCCCATATATTCCATAAATTCAACGTCAATATTTTGGGCTTCGTGACGAATATCAATCAAGACAAAAGCACAAACTAATTGTTCTCTTTTCTCGAAATAATCGGTAATAAATTGCTGAAAAACAGATTTTGTTTTCTTCGAAACCTTAGCATAACCATAACCTGGCAAATCGACCAAAAACCAATTGTTATTGATTTTGAAATGATTTATCAATTGAGTTTTCCCAGGTCTTCCCGATGTTTTGGCCAAATTTTTATGATTGGTCAGCATGTTAATCAATGATGATTTCCCAACATTGGATCGACCTATAAAAGCATATTCTGGCAAAAAATCCTTCGGACATTTGTCAACTTCAGAGTTGCTTACAATAAATTCGGCTGTGTTAATTTTCATTATTTGGAGGTACTATTTTTTAATGCGCTTTCAAATGGGTGTGTGTCAACCAATCTTCCAATAAACGATTAAACTCATCAGGATGCTCCATCATAGCAGCATGACCACATTTGTCTATCCAATACAAAGTAGCGTTTGGCAATAATTCGTTAAATTCTTCGGCAACATTTGGCGGTGTTACACTGTCGTTTTTTCCCCAAATCAAACAGGTTTGAACATGCATTTTTGGCAAATCTTTTGCCATGTTATGTCGAATGGCACTTTTGGCAATTGTCAATGTTTTAATCAATTTTATTCTATCATTTACTGATGCATAAACCTCGTCCACCAATTCTTTGGTAGCCATTGCAGGATCATAAAAAACCGCTTCGGCTTTCTTTTTGATGTATTCGTAATCCCCTCTTTTGGGATAACTATCGCCCATAGCACTTTCATAAAGTCCTGAACTACCAGTCAATACAAGTCCAGCTACTTTTTCAGGATACATCTTGGTGTGATACAATGCGATATGACCTCCTAGCGAATTTCCCAACAAAATTACCCTATCAAATCCTTTGAAAGTGATAAAATCTTTTACATATCTTGCAAAAGCTTTGACATTGGTCTTCAAAATACTTTGGGTATAAATAGGCAAATCTGGAATTACAATTTTGTATCCTTTTTCAGAAAAATAGCTTGCAACAGCGTCAAAGTTGCTCAAACCTCCCATTAAACCGTGTAAAACCACAATTGGGGTTCCTTCTCCAGCTTCATAATAGCTGTATCGACCTTCTTTCTTAAAGTATTTTTCCATACGTTTTATCGCAAATTTTTCAATTGCGACAAAGATAGGTTTTAAAAAATTAAAAAGAATTCTTGGAATCAAATTTTATCATTTTTTCTGCCCACTCATCACCCAGTTCTTCTAAAATAACTCAGAACAGAATTGAAAATTAAATACTATTTTAAAGTTTTTACTTATAAAATTTACACATAAATCTATCATTCATAATCAGAGACAAAACCACAGCTAACATCTTGATTGACTAAAAACTAAGGATTCTTGGCTTGAAGTGGTAAAACTTATTAACAATGTGGGAGATAGTGGTAAATTGTGGTAATTATTTTTATATTTTTGCTCATCAACATCTAATTAAATTTCACTTGACTACAATTGTCGGAACATATGAATGTAAAGTCGATGCCAAAGGAAGGATCTTAATGCCTGCACCTTTGAAAAAGCAATTGGCTACTTCACTTCAAAACGGTTTTGTTTTGAAGCGTTCCGTTTTTCAACCTTGTTTAGAATTGTATCCTATGGAAGAATGGGATTTGATGATGCAAAAAATCAACAAACTCAACCGTTTCGTAAAGAAAAACAACGACTTCATCCGCCGTTTTACCGCTGGTGTAAAAATGGTCGAAATCGATGCTTTAGGAAGATTATTGGTACCGAAAGACTTGGTGGTTTTCGCCAATATTTCAAAAGACGTTGTGTTTTCGTCCGCAGTAAATATCGTTGAGATTTGGGACAAAGAGTTATATGAGAAATCAATAAGCGGCGAAGATGTAGATTTTGCAGATTTAGCCGAAGAAGTAATGGGAAACACAAATGACGACCATGGAATATCATAATCCTGTTTTACTTCACCCAACGGTTGATGGTTTGAATATCAAACCAGACGGCATCTATGTTGATGTAACATTTGGTGGTGGTGGGCATTCGAAAGAAATAATGAAAAGATTGGGGCCAAACGGAAAATTATTTGCTTTTGACCAAGACGAAGATGCACTAGCAAATGCTTTGGCAGACGAAAGATTCACGCTTATCAATGAGAATTTCAGGTTTATAAAAAGGTTTTTGCGCTTTTATGGTGTGAAAAGTGTGGACGGAATTTTGGCCGACTTAGGTGTTTCTTCTCATCAATTTGATGTTGCAGAAAGAGGTTTTTCTACACGTTTTGATGCCGAACTAGACATGAGAATGAGTCAAAAAAACGACTTGAATGCCTATAGAATTGTCAATGAATATGATGATGCCAACCTAAAAAGAGTTTTTTTGGATTATGGAGAGTTAAAAAATGCCCCAGCTTTGGCAAGAACAATTGTAGAAGCTAGAGAACATCACCCAATTAAAACCACAGACGAACTAAAAGACGTTTTAGCAAAATATTTACCCGAAAGAGTTCGGAATAAAATACTGGCACAAATCTATCAAGCCATTCGAATTGAAGTAAATCAAGAAATGGATGTTTTAAAAGAATTTCTCGAACAATCCTTAGAAATATTAAACCCTGGCGGAAGACTAAGCGTGATTTCTTACCACTCATTAGAAGACCGATTGGTAAAAAGATTTATGAAAAACGGAATGTTTGAAGGAGAACCTGAGCGTGATTTTTTTGGAAATTTTTCGGTTCCATTCAAAACTATTGGAAAATTGATTGTTCCAGATGATGCCGAAATCAAAATCAATAATAGAGCAAGAAGCGCCAAATTAAGAATTGCCGAAAAAATATAAAAGTCAATTTAAGATTCAAGAAAAAATTAAATAACAAAAACAAATTCCCTTTCAGGGTTCAGATTTTCAATGAAAAACGGGGTTTACAGCATATTGAAGGCAAAGTTTCTTATAGAAGATGACTCCATGAAAAATTGGCGTTTCATCATCTTTTTGATTGTTCTTGCCATTATTATGATTGCCAACACACAACGATTTGAACAAAAAATATTCAAGATTGCTGAACTAAACAACAAGGTAAAAGAACTTCGTTCGGAATTTGTAGATCGCCGTTCAGAATTAATGAAACTAAAAATGGAATCGACAGTTTCTGCTAAAGTAGCCGAAAAACAAATTTTTCCATCGACAGTTCCGCCTACCAAAATAAAGGTTAAAAAAGTAATAGAAGATAAAAATTTCTTTCAAAAATTATGGCAGTAGAGGATAAAAAAATATTCTACAGAATTTACATAATAGCAACCATCATTTTTTTGATGGCACTTGCTATTGCCATAAAACTGACTAATATCCAATGGGTTGAAGGAGATTATTACAGAAAATTAGCCAAAGACAGAACGGTTAAAAATTTTGTACTTCCAGCCAATAAAGGAAACATCTATTCTGCAGACGGAAGCTTGTTGGCAACTTCAATTCCAAATTACGAAATACGATTTGATGCTGTTGCTCCAAAGGCAGAAGCTTTTGATAAAAATGTAAAATCATTGGCAGATTCATTATCTCTCCTATTGAGTAAACCTAGCTATTTCTATTTTAACGAATTACGAAAAGCCAGAGCCAACAAAAACAGATATTATTTAATAGCTCGCGACTTGAGTTATACCGAATTTATGAAAATTAAAGGTTTTCCTCTATTTAAATTGGGACCTTTCAAAGGTGGAATTATTGTAGAACAAGAAACCGTAAGAGAACATCCTATTGGAGAAATAGCAGAAAGAACTATTGGTTACGAAAGAAAAAATCCCAACGGAATGCCCGATGGAAAAGGAATTGAATGGGCATACCGAAAATACTTAAACGGAAAAGACGGAAAGGTTTTAAAACAAAAAATTGCAAAAGGGCAATGGAAACCTATAAGTGATGCGAACCAAATAGACCCACAAGATGGCTATGATGTAATATCAACAATAGACGTTTATATTCAAGACATTGCTCATCATGCCTTGCTAAAGCAATTAGAATTGTACCAAGCAGACCATGGTTGTGTAGTTGTTATGGAAACTAAAACTGGACAAATAAAAGCTATTTCAAATCTAGGAAGACATGATGATGGATCCTATTTTGAAACCACGAATTATGCCTACACCGAATCACACGAACCAGGTTCTACATTCAAACTTGTGGATCTAATGATTCTTTTAGAAGATAAAAAAATTGACACAAGTGCCGTTTTCAATACTTACGGTGGTATTATCAAATATTCTGGAAAATCGGTAAGAGATTCTCATGAGGGTGGATATGGCAAAATTTCATTAGCTCGCGGATTTGAAGTGTCATCGAATACCGTAATGGTTCAAGCGGTTTATAATAATTACAAAAACAATCCATCACAATTTGTAAATCACATTAACTCCTTTGGATTGAATAAAAAATTAGGATTAGAATTCAAAGGCGAAGGCAAACCATTTATACCACAACCTAGTGACAAAAACTGGTCTAACCTTTCACTTCCTTGGATGGCTTTTGGCTATGGAGTTTCTGTAACCCCTTTGCAAACACTCACTTTCTATAATGCTGTTGCCAATAACGGCGAAATGGTTAAGCCTCAAATTGTTTCCGAAATTAAACAATGGGATACATCCATCAAAAAATATGACAAAGTGGTGATGAATCCTAAAATTTGTTCTAAAGAAACCATCTTGAAATTAAAAGCCGTTTTACAAAATGTTGTAAAAAAAGGAACTGGAAAAGGACTTTATTCCAAAGACTTTTCGATGGCTGGAAAAACAGGAACAGCACAAGTAAATTATGCTAAAAATGGAGGCTCTGAAAAATATTATGCGTCTTCATTCGTAGGCTATTTCCCAGCAGAAAGCCCAAAATATTCTTGTATAGTGGTGGTTCATAAACCAAGCACAATAAACAACAATTATTATGGTGCCGATGTTGCTGGGCCCGTTTTTAAAAGAATTGCCCAAAAAATATTTACAGACGCTCCTTCTACAAACGAAATAAAAAATATTGACAGAAAAATTCAAAAACAAGAGAAAGAATATGATGCTTTTTATACAAAATCTCAAAAACAACAACCTTCAAAAATTCCAAATGTAAAAGGAATGTCAGGCATGGATGCTGTTGCTTTATTTGGAAATTTAGGAATGAAAGTAAAAATAATTGGCGTTGGTAAAGTAAAAAAACAATCTATTCAAGCCGGAGAACCCTTAGAAAAAAACACAACTATAACCCTAGAATTATCGTGATTATTTTAAAAGAAATAATATATAAAGTCGCTATCGAAGCTGTAAAAGGTTCGACAGATATCGCTATCAATAAAATGGATTTTGATTCCAGAAAAATGGAAGAGAATGATGTATTTGTAGCCATTAGAGGTAGCATTTCAGACGGTCACGACTATATTGAAAAAGCAATCAATTTGGGGGCTATTGCTGTAGTTTGTGATACTTTCCCAGAAAACCTCATAAGTGGCATAACCTATATTCAAGTAAAAGACACTAATAAAGCATTGGCTTTCATGGCAGCTAATTATTTTGGCAATCCGTCTTCAAACTTGAAATTAGTAGGCATTACTGGAACTAATGGCAAAACAACTATTGCTTCATTATTGTATCAACTATTTAAAAAAGCAGGTTTCAAAGTAGGATTGCTTTCAACCGTAAAAATTTTGGTTGATACTATTGAATATAAAGCAACTCACACCACTCCCGATTCTATCACAATCAATCATTACTTGAAAGAAATGACAGAGGCTGGTGTTGAATATTGCTTTATGGAAGTGAGTTCGCACGGAATTCATCAAAAACGCACCGAGGCATTGCATTTTACAGGTGGAATATTCACCAATTTATCACACGATCATTTAGATTACCACCCCACTTTTGCTGAATATCGTGATGTGAAAAAATCTTTTTTCGACAATTTACCAAAAACAGCTTTCGCTTTATCCAATATCGACGACAAAAATGGAGCAGTGATGTTGCAAAACACCGCTGCAAAAAAACTAACATACGCTCTAAAATCATATGCTGACTATAAAGCTCAAATCTTAGAAAACCAATTGTCGGGTTTGTTATTAAAAATAAACGGAAACGAAGTTTGGGTAAAATTAATTGGGACATTCAATGCCTACAATCTTTTGGCAATCTACGGAACAGCCATTGAATTAGGATTGGAAAATATAGAAGTACTTCGATTATTATCCGATTTAGAAAGTGTTTCGGGACGTTTCCAATTTATAGTTTCTAATTCGAATATTACCGCTATTGTAGATTATGCTCATACACCTGATGCCTTGGAAAATGTGCTAAAAACGATTAATGACATTCGTACTAAAAACGAACAATTGATTACAGTTGTAGGTTGCGGAGGAAACAGAGACAAAGCCAAACGACCAATAATGGCCAACATCGCTACAGAGCTTAGTGATAAAACCATCCTAACTTCAGACAATCCCAGAAATGAAGATCCAGAAGTTATCATCAACGAAATGGAACAAGGGGTTGCTGCTCAAAATTATAAAAAATCATTATCAATAACCGACAGAAAACAAGCGATAAAAACAGCTTGTCAATTGGCTCAGCCCAATGATATCATCTTAATTGCAGGAAAAGGGCACGAAACCTATCAAGAAATTAATGGAGTTCGTCATCATTTTGACGATATGGAAACAGTAACGGAACTTTTAGAAAAACTCAACAAATAACTAATTATGCTATACTACTTATTTGAATATTTAGACAAAACTATCGACTTTCCAGGTGCGGGAGTTTTTCAATACATCACCTTTAGATCGGCTTTAGCATTTATGCTTTCCTTGCTTCTATCTACTATTTATGGTAAAAGAGTGGTTGGGTTTTTAAGAAAACAACAAATCGGAGAGTCGGTTCGCGAATTGGGTTTAGCAGGTCAAAATGAAAAAAAAGGCACACCTACAATGGGTGGATTGATTATCATTTTTGCCACTTTAATACCTGTATTCCTTTTTGCTAAACTTCAAAACATTTATATCGTATTATTAATTGTTACCACTTTGTGGATGGGAACCATTGGTTTTATTGATGATTACATTAAAGTATTTAAAAAAGACAAAGAAGGACTAAAAGGAATATTCAAAGTTTTTGGGCAAGTTGGTTTAGGTTTAATTGTTGGTTCGATACTGTATTTCAACCCTATGGTTACCATAAGAACTGACGCTCCAAAAAGCGAAATTTCAAAAATAGTTTCAGAAAATGTTATAAAACAAGCCCCTGTTTACGAAAAATCAACTGCTACAACTATTCCATTTTTCAAGAACAACTCTTTTGACTATGCCGAAATATTAGCCTGGACAGGAGATGGTTATGAAAAATGGGCTTGGTTAATATTTATTCCGATGGTAATTTTTATCATCACAGCGGTTTCTAACGGAGCCAATCTAACCGACGGAATAGATGGCCTTGCTGCTGGCACCTCAGCAGTTTCGGTACTAGCCTTGGGTATTTTCACTTTTGTTTCAGGTAATATGATTTTTTCGAATTACTTAAACATTATGTACATCCCTTATTCTGGTGAAATGACAGTATTCATTTCAGCATTTGTTGGAGCATTAATTGGTTTTCTTTGGTACAATTCCTATCCAGCAACAGTTTTTATGGGTGACACAGGGAGCTTAACCATAGGTGGTGTTATTGCTGTTTTAGCCATTGCAGTTAGAAAAGAATTACTAATTCCGCTATTGTGTGGAATATTTTTAGTCGAAAATTTTTCAGTGGTTTTGCAGGTTGCCTATTTTAAATACACCAAAAAACGCTTTGGCGAAGGACGAAGAGTGTTTTTGATGGCGCCACTGCATCATCATTATCAAAAGAAAGGCTATCACGAAAGTAAAATCGTAACCCGTTTTTGGATTGTAGCCATAATGCTTGCCATTTTATCCATCGTAACCTTAAAGTTAAGATAATGAGATTAGTAGTTTTAGGAGGAGGCGAAAGTGGTGTTGGAACTGCAATTCTTGGAAAGAAAAAAGGATATGATGTTTTCGTGTCCGATTTTGGGAAAATTAAAAAAAAATACAAAGACGTTCTTATCGATAATGATATTGCTTGGGAGCAAGAAAAGCACACTGAAGAACTGATTTTGAATGCTAATGTGGTGATGAAAAGCCCTGGTATTCCAGAAAAAAAATCGGCAATTGTAAAAAAATTGATCGAAAAAGGAATCCCAATACTTTCAGAAATTGAGTTTGCAGCACCCTTTACAAAAGCAATCACAATAGGAATAACTGGAAGTAACGGCAAGACAACCACAACAATGCTAACCTATCATTTGCTGAAATCGGCTGGATTAAATGTCGCTTTGGGAGGGAATATAGGAAAGAGTTTTGCTTGGCAAGTTGCCGATGATAAATACGATAGTTATGTACTGGAATTAAGTAGTTTTCAATTAGACGGAATCATAGATTACAAGCCACATATTGCAATAATTACCAATATCAGTCCAGATCATTTAGACCGATATGATTACAAATATGAAAAATATATTGATTCGAAATTTAGAATCACAATGAACCAAACTGAAGAAGATTATCTCATTTATGACGCAGATGACGAAGCAATCGCAGAATGGTTAAAAAACAATAAAACAAGAGCTCAATTAATTCCTTTTTCGCTAACAAAAACATTCGAAAAAGGAGCCTTTATAAAAGAAAAAACAATGGAAGTAAACATCATCAACGAGGAAGAATTCACAATGGAAACCGAAACTATGGCACTTGAAGGAAAGCATAATATGAAAAATGCAATGGCAGCAACTTCTGTAGCAAAATTGATGAAGATTAGGAATGCAACCATTAGAGAAAGTTTATCCAATTTTCAAGGGGTGGAACATCGTTTAGAAAAAGTATTGAAAATTCAAAATGTACAATACATCAACGATTCAAAAGCTACTAATGTAAACGCGACTTTCTTTGCTTTAGACAGCATGAACACACCAACCGTTTGGATTGTAGGTGGTGTTGACAAAGGAAATGATTACAATGAATTAATGTCATTAGTTCGCGAAAAAGTAAAAGCAATTATCTGTTTAGGTGTTGATAACAGAAAAATTATTGACGTTTTTGGGAATGTTGTAGATATGATGATTGAAGTTAACAATATGGAAGATGCTGTGAAAATGGCTCAAAGATTGTCTGAAAAAGGAGATACAGTATTGTTATCTCCTGCTTGTGCTAGTTTCGATTTATTCGAAAACTACGAAGACAGAGGCAATCAATTTAAACAAGCAGTTAAGCATTTGTAAAATAGGTTGTAGGTGCTGGACAATTCTAAAAAACCCAAAACCCAAAACCCAAAACCCAAAACATGAAAGAACTAATAAACAATTTAAAAGGAGACAGAGTAATATGGACATTCGTGGCTTTATTAGCTTTGTTTTCGTTTATGCCTGTTTTTAGTGCGAGTAGTAATTTGGCCTACATCGGACAAGGTACAGGAAACACTATTAGCTACTTACTAAAACATTTAGCCCATATATTTATTGGATTACTAATTATCTTTGGAATTCACAAAGTACCGTTTCATTATTACAGAGGAATCTCTTTATTTCTCCTTCCAGTAGTTTGGATTTTGTTGGCAATTACTATGATAAAAGGAACAGTAATCGCTGGTGCTAACGCCAGTAGATGGATTCAAATACCTTTTATTGGTGTATCATTCCAGACTTCAACTGTAGCAGCAATTGTATTATTTATATTTGTTGCACGCTATTTATCAAAAAAACGAGAAGAAGAAATAGATTTTAAAACATCATTAATCGAACTTTGGCTACCCGTTTTCATAACATTAGCCTTAATTCTACCTGCCAATTTTTCGACTGCGGCCTTGATATTCCTAATGGTTTTGATGCTAACTTTTGTTGGCCAATATCCAATAAAATATTTAGCTTCTATCATCGGTTTTGGAATTGCAGCCTTAATACTTTTCTTTTTGCTAGCAAAAGCATTTCCAGAATCCCGATTATTTAGTAGAGTGGAAACCTGGAAAAGTAGGGTAGAAAATTTCAGCAAAAACAAACCCGGCGAAGATGATTATCAAATAGAAAAGGCCAAAATAGCAATTGCATCTGGTGGAATTTACGGTCTTGGTCCTGGAAAAAGTGTACAAAAACACTTTTTACCACAATCCTCTTCCGATTTTATTTATGCCATAATCGTCGAAGAATACGGTTTAATAGGTGGTTTTGGCGTCTTGCTTTTGTATTTATTATTGTTTTTTAGATTCGTCATTGCAGCTCACAAAGCCAATACTGTATTCGGAAAACTTTTAGTAGTTGGACTCGGATTTCCAATGATTTTTCAAGCCATGATTAACATGTGTGTTGCAGTAGAATTATTGCCCGTAACCGGTCAAACATTACCCCTAATTAGTAGCGGTGGAAGTTCTATTTGGATGTCGTGTATTGCCCTAGGAATCATCATCAATGTAACCAAAAAAGAAGAAGAAATTGCACAAGAAATAAGCGACAAAGCAAAAAGAGATGCTGCCTTGCAAAAACTAATAGACAAACAATTAGAAGACGAAAATAACGAGGAAAACTCCTTTAGCACTGATGCAGAAACTGAAAATTATTCTATCGAGGATAATTCAGCAAATCCAATGAATGCCGTTTTGAATAAATAATGATTTTGGGTATTCCCATTAAATTTTAGGAAAAATGAAAAAATTAAAATTCATATTAAGTGGTGGCGGAACCGGTGGACACATCTACCCTGCGGTTGCGATTGCCAATGAACTAAAATCACGATTTCCTACTGCCGAATTTCTTTTTGTAGGTGCCAAAGACAAAATGGAAATGCAAAAAGTTCCTCAAGCTGGTTATGAAATAAAAGGTCTTTGGATTGCAGGTTTACAACGAAAATTGACCTTGCAAAACGCTATGTTTCCATTCAAATTAATAGACAGCTTATGGAAATCTAGAACAATAATCAAAAACTTTAAACCCGATGTAGTAATTGGAACCGGAGGCTTTGCTTCTGGTCCACTTTTGCAAATGGCAAATATGTTGCATATTCCAACGCTAATTCAGGAACAAAATTCATATCCTGGAATAACCAATAAATTATTGAGCAAAAAAGCCCATAAAATATGTGTGGCTTATGAAAACTTAGAACGATTTTTTCCACAAGAAAAAATGATTTTAACCGGAAATCCAGTTCGTCAAGATTTAATTGACATTGAAAGCAAAAAAGCTCAAGCCATACAACATTTTAACTTGGATGTCAATAAAAAAACGGTTTTGATTCTCGGCGGAAGCCTTGGCGCAAGAAGAATTAACCAATTAATTGAAAAAGAATTAGCTAATTTCAAAACGTTAGATGTTCAAGTAATCTGGCAATGCGGAAAATTATATTTTGAAGATTATAAGAAATACAAATCGAATACTGTTCAAGTTTTAGATTTCATTGATCGAATGGATTTGGTTTATGCAGCTGCCGATATTGTAATTTCTCGAGCTGGAGCATCATCGGTTTCAGAGTTATGCATCGTTGGAAAGCCTGTGATTTTTATTCCATCGCCAAATGTTGCCGAGGATCATCAAACCAAAAACGCAAAATCAATTGTTAATCAAAAAGGAGCATTAATGCTAAAGGAATCCGAATTAGAATCGCAATTCAGCATCGTTTTTGAAGCCCTTTTGAAAGACAGTGGAAAACAAGAATTGTTGAGCAAAAATATTAAACAATTAGCATTGCCAAACGCAACAAAACAAATTGTTGATGAAATAGTGAAATTGATAAAATAACAGTTGCATTGTCAATTTGAGTACTAAATGAAAAAGCTATTTCAATTATAAATTGTTAAAATTGAAATTACTATTTAAATAAAAATTAAAAATGAATCTAAATCAAATACATAACGTCTATTTTATAGGAATTGGAGGAATTGGAATGAGTGCTTTGGCGCGTTATTTCAAAGCCATTGGGAAAAATGTATCTGGTTATGATAAAACAGAAACCGAACTTACAAAAGACCTTTCTCAACTAGGAATTGACATTCATTTTGAAGATAGAATTGATTTAATTCCAACTGATTATTACCCAGAAAATACCCTTGTCATTATCACACCAGCGGTTCCAAAATCACATTCAGAATGGAATTATTTCTTAGAACGAAATTATGAATTAAAAAAAAGAGCCGAAGTTCTTGGTATCATCACAAAAGACACCTTTTGTTTTGCAGTGGCTGGAACTCACGGAAAAACCACTACATCAAGCATTCTTGGACATATATTGTTCGAAAGTGGTGTAGATGTAACGGCTTTTGTTGGTGGAATTGTCGAAAATTATAATTCCAATTTAATTGGAAACGGAAAAACAATAACTGTTGTAGAAGCCGACGAATTTGACCGCTCCTTTTTGCACCTACATCCCGATATTGCTTGTGTAACCTCAATGGATGCAGATCATTTAGATATATATGGCGACAAAACAGCAATCGAAGCTTCGTTTACAGAATTTGCAGATAAAATTGAAGATAAATCCAAACTTTTCATAACAACCGAGTTGCCAATAAAAGGTCTTACTTGTGCAGTAAATGAAGAGGCAAATTTCACCGCTTTCAATATCAGAATTATAAACAGTCAATATGTTTTTGATGTAAAAACACCAACAGAAACATTATACAATATTGAATTTGGTTTGCCTGGAAAACACAATTTAATGAACGCGCTAATGGCATTGGCAATGGCAAAAACCTTTGGCCTCCCAACCGAAGACATTGCTAGTGCTTTGCGTTCCTTTAAAGGAATAAAAAGAAGATTTTCTTATCAAATTAAAAACGAAAAATTAGTTTATATTGATGATTATGCACATCATCCAACCGAAATAAATGCGGTTCATCAAGCCGTTAGAGAATTGTATCCAAACCAGAAAGTCTTAGCTGTTTTTCAACCCCATTTGTTTAGCAGAACCAAAGATTTTGCCGATGAATTTGCCAAAAGTTTGTCTGCATTCGACGAAGTAATTTTATTGGATATTTATCCAGCACGAGAGCTGCCAATGGAAGGAATTACATCCAGTTGGCTGCTAGATAAAGTAGAAAATCCGAACAAGAAATTAACTACAAAACAAAATTTAATTCCATCAATATTAGAAAGTAACGCAACCGTTATAGTAACAATTGGTGCAGGAGATATTGGAGAAATGGTAACAACAATTAAAAATTCGTTAAATGAAACTCTTTAATTGGGCAAATATTCGATTAATACTGATGTTTTCATTGGTAATTTTTCTGTATTCTTTTACTTCAAATCGAAATATTAGCAGAAAATTGACAAAATCAACAGTTATTTTTGTAGGAGATACCGCTCCATATATTACTTCAGAAACGGTTAATAAATTGTTAATAGAAAATAATAAAGACGTAAAAAGTATAGGCAAAGATAAATTAGATTTGAATAAACTGGAAAGAGAGCTAAATGCAAACAAAATGATTGAAAAATCTGATGTGTTTGTGAGCATCGATGGCGAGTTAAAAGCAGTTGTGAAACAAAAAACTCCAATAGCCAGGATTTTTGACGGAGAAAAGTCATTCTATATTGATTATAAAGGAAATACAATGCCTTTATCATCAAATTATACGGCTAGAGTTCCGCTTGTTTCAGGGGAAATAAATAAAAAAAATAGCAAAAAATTAGCCGAATTATTTCGGATTATATATGACGATGAGTTTTTGAAAAAAAACATCATTGGTGTTCAGATTATGCCAAATGGAAGCATTAAAATGATGAACAGGAATTACGACTATCAGATTGATTTTGGTGGGACATTAAGAATGAAAGCAAAATTTAATAATTACAAAGCTTTTTTTCAGAAAGCAGTTTTAGATAGTTCATTAAATAAATACAAAACAATCGACCTAAGATTTGCTCAGCAAGTAGTATGTACTAAATAATAGATAATGGAAAAAGAGAATATTGCAGTAGGTCTAGATATTGGGACGACAAAAATAGTTGCCATGATTGGCAAGAAAAACGAGTACGGAAAATTAGAAATTTTAGGAGTTGGGAAATCCAAAAGTTTAGGTGTGGCAAGAGGAGTTGTAAACAACATTACTCAAACCATTCAATCCATTCAGCAAGCCGTTCTTGAAGCAGAAAACAAATCAGGTTACAAAATAAACGATGTTGTAGTAGGTATTGCTGGTCAACACATTCGAAGCATTCAACACAGTGATTATATTATCAGAACAAATGCTGAAGAAGTAATTAGCAATTATGACATTCAACTTCTGATCGACCAAGTAAACAAATTGGCAATGTTACCCGGAGAAGAAATTATTCATGTTTTGCCACAAGAATATAAAATTGACGGACAAGCAGACATCAAAGAACCAGTAGGAATGTATGGTGGAAGATTAGAATCTAGTTTTCACGTTGTTGTAGGGCAAGCATCTTCAATTAGAAATGTTGCAAGATGCATTCAGAGTTCAGATATCGAATTGTCAGGTCTAACCTTAGAACCTTTAGCATCTGCAAATGCTGTTTTAAGCCAAGAAGAAAAAGAAGCAGGAGTTGCATTGATTGATATAGGCGGAGGAACAACCGATTTAGCCATATTCAAAGACGGTATTATTCGCCACACAGCAGTAATCCCTTTTGGTGGTAATGTAATCACCGATGACATCAAAGAAGGCTGCTCGATTATAGAAAACCAAGCCGAATTATTGAAAGTGAAATTTGGATCAGCTTGGCCTGGAGAAAATAAAGACATTGAAATTGTTTCTATTCCAGGAATAAGAGGAAGAGAGCCAAAAGAAATTTCTCTTAAAAATTTATCGAAAATAATTCATGCGCGTGTGAATGAAATTATTGAGCAAGTTTTTTCAGAAATAAAAGATTATGGACATGACGATCCTCGCAAAAAACTAATAGCTGGAATTGTATTAACTGGTGGAGGTGCCCAATTAAAACACATCAAACAATTAGTAGAATACATCACCGGAATGGATACACGAATTGGTTATCCAAACGAACATTTAGCTGGCAACTCTGACGAAGAAATTTCATGCCCATTGTATGCCACAGCAGTAGGATTAGTAATGAATAGCATCGAAAACAAAACTCAAAGTGCTATCAAAATAGACAAAAACGCTGGACCTAAAATCGTTACACCTCCAGTATTTCAACCTCAAGAAGAGCCAATTGTTACAGAAAAAATTGAGGACTTAAACATCCCAATTGCTACTAAAAAAACAACCGAAGAAACTTCAAACAAAAAAAACTTTTTTGATTTAAGTGGTTACTTAGGGAAAATTAAAGAATTCTTAGACAACGCAGAATAAAGAATAAAAAAATAAATTAAAAATAATAAAATCCATAAGATGATGAGCAACTCAGAATTTGGCAGCATTTCATTTGATTTACCAAAAAACCAATCAAATGTAATAAAAGTAATAGGTGTTGGCGGCGGCGGAAGCAACGCTATAAACCACATGTTCAAACAAGGTATTAAAGGCGTAGATTTTATCGTTTGTAATACGGATTCACAAGCTTTGGACAACAGTGCTGTGCCCAACAAAATTCAATTAGGAGTAAACCTAACCGAAGGACTTGGGGCAGGTGCAAATCCAGATGTAGGACAACAATCTGCTATAGAAAGCATTTCTGATATTGAAAAAATGCTTGATAGTAACACCAAAATGGTTTTTATCACCGCTGGAATGGGTGGAGGAACCGGTACAGGTGCAGCGCCAGTAATTGCTCAATTGGCCAAAGAAAGAGACATCTTAACGGTTGGAATAGTAACTTTACCATTCTCATTTGAAGGAAAAGTTCGTCTAGAACAAGCTCATATTGGAATAAAAAAATTACGCAAACAAGTCGACTCTCTAATTGTTATCAACAATAACAAATTGAGAGAAGTGTATGGTAATCTAGGTTTTAAAGCTGGATTCTCAAAAGCCGACGAAGTATTAGCAACTGCCTCAAGAGGAATTGCAGAAGTAATTACACACCACTACACACAAAATATCGATTTAAAAGATGCCAAAACAGTATTAGCCAACAGCGGAACTGCTATTATGGGATCGGCTGTCGCTACTGGAGCCAACAGAGCTAAAGAAGGAATAATTTCTGCCTTGGATTCTCCTTTATTGAACGACAATAAAATTACCGGAGCCAAAAACGTATTGTTGCTCATCGTTTCTGGTTCAGATGAAATTACAATTGATGAAATTGGAGAAATCAACGATTATATTCAAGCCGAAGCGGGACATAATGCCAATATTATTATGGGAGTTGGTGAAGATGAATCGCTTGGAGAATCTATTTCAGTTACCATTATTGCCACTGGATTTGATATCGAACAACAACACGAAATTGTAAATGTTGAGCCAACAAAAATCATTCACACTCTTGATGACGAACAAAAAAGTAATGCGTTTGATTTGACAAAAAACACAGTTACATCTTTCAATAATCCTATCGATTCACCAATTGCAAAGACAGAAGAAAGAATCGTTTTTGAACTACTAGAAGAAGATGAAATCGTTGAAGAAATCGTTGAAGAACCAGCAAAAGTTGTACTCAAAAGTGAAGAACTTATGGGTATGAATGAATTCATCAAAAACTTAGATGTTACATTCGAAATAGTTTCACCTATAAAAGATCTTGATTTTGTTGTTTCGTCACCAGAAGTAAAACAAATAGATGTTGTTGAGCCAAAATTTTTCCACAAAGAAGAACAAGCTTCATTTTCATTTGATTTACCTCTTTTTAAATCAGAACCTGTAAAATCAGAACCTGTACAATTAGAAGAAACCAAAACGCTTTTTGAATTAAGTAAAGAAACGCGCGATATCAAAGTTAATGAGGCTGTGCAATTTGTTCCAGTAACAGAATTGACCGAGAATGGAATTATTAGACATACTCTTGAAGAATATACTGAAATAGAAAATACTTTTATGAACTCTAAACCAACTGCTGCGGTTGTTGAGGAAGTAATTCCAGAGGAATTGAACATCACAATGAAAAAAATTGATGTGATGGAAAATGCCAGTTCAACACTAGAAAGTATTTCTCCAATGGATATGACCATTCAAGAATCGATGAAATTAAGAACTGAAGAAAGAAGAAAAAAATTAAAAGAATTCAACTATAAATTTCACAATAACGTTTCAAGAATTGACGAACTAGAAAGAGAACCTGCCTACAAAAGACACGGAATAGATCTTTCAAAATCACAATTATCTAGCACAAATTCTAGGATTTCAGTTGGAACAGACAGCAATGACGATCTACAATTAAGATCAAATAATTCATTTTTGCACGATAATGTTGACTAACTAATTCAAACCAAAGTTGCCTAACCCGAAAATTCATTTGATTTTCGGGTTATTTTTTGGCATCAAAATAAGGAACGCTTCTATAATCAGTTGCTAATTCGATTAAATTACTATAAATTTGTGCTCCCGAATGCAACCCAATATTTTGGGTTTAAACATTCTAAAATCATAAATCTAAATCATAAATTATTATGAGTTTATCTACACAAATCATGGAGGAAATAAAAACCGCCATGAGAGCCAAAGATACCGTTGCATTAGAAGCTTTAAGAGCCATTAAATCAGAAATTCTTTTAGCTCAAACTTCATCTGGTTCAAAAGAAGAAATCACCGAAGCAGACGAAATAAAATTACTTCAAAAATTGGTTAAAACCCGTAAGGACAGCGCCAAGATTTTTATCGAGCAAAACCGTATGGATTTGGCTGAACCAGAATTGGCTCAAATTGCTGTAATCGAAAAATTCTTGCCGGCACAACTATCCGAAGCTGAAGTAGAAGCCGTAATTGCAAAGATTATAGCTGAAACTGGCGCATCAGGAATAGCCTCTATGGGGAAAGTAATGGGAATAGCCTCAGCACAATTAGGAGGTACAGCCGAAGGAAAAACCATTTCTACCATCGTTAAAAAATTATTGGTGTAATAAAAAAATTATTGATTAACGATTTTAAATCATAAATCTAAAATCGTTAATCAACAATCTAAAATCAAATTGGCTCCGTAGTTCAACTGGATAGAATTTCAGATTTCGGCTCTGAAGGTTGCAGGTTCGAACCCTGCCGGGGTCACCATCATAAAAATGCTATTAAAACATCAGATTAATTCTGTTTTTTTAATAGCATTTTTCTTTTTAAGTTGTATTTTAGGTCAAAATTAGTGCTAATCATCAGGTTTGTAAATATGGTATTTCCATTTTTTGTTTTATTGCTTTTTGGCTTTGTTTTGCTTACTGTTCTTGTCTTTAGGATTATTGAACCCACTTATATGTTGATTTTTCACAAGCCATTATATCTATATTTTTACTTATATCCTAGAAAATTAACGTCTGAACAAAGACAAATTCTAACAACTGAATTTCCGTTTTTTAATCAACTTTCTGATAGAAAAAAAACCTATTTTGAGCATCGTGTCAAAGAATTCATCAAGCATTATCAATTTGTAGGTAAAGAAGATTTATTGGTAAAAGACGAAATGAAAATTATCATCGCTGGAACTTACACAATGCTTACGTTTGGAATGAGAGATTATCTAATAGACCTTTTTAAAACAATTATTATTTATCCTTCGGTTTATTTTTCTAATGCAAATCAACAATATCATAAAGGAGAATTTAATCCAATGATGAAAGTGGTAGCTTTTTCTTGGGAAGATTTTATACTAGGACACAAAACCACAAACGACAATATTAATCTAGGCTTCCACGAGTTTTCGCACGTATTGCATTTTCATTGTTTGAAAAGCAATCAGCCTAGCGCCATCATTTTTTATGATGGGTTTCAGGAAGTTGTAAAATATTTTAATAATCAAAATTTGAATAATCAACTACAAGAAAATGGCTATTTTAGATTGTATGCGTTTGAAAATCAATTCGAATTCTTATCGGTAGTACTTGAGCATTTCTTTGAAACTCCTCTAGATTTTAAAAAAACCTATCCCGAATTATATGCAACTGTTTTATCTATGATAAATTTTAAAGAAAGTGATTTAATGAAAAACCCTCGTCAATTCATAGTCTGAATTAACGAGGGTTATTTATTTAAGGCAATCTTATTTCTTAATCAAACGAACCGTTTTGGCATTCTTTCCTTGAATTACAATAACATTGTACAAACCTGTTGAATAATTATTTCCAATTTTTTGATTAGCAGCCTCACTAGCATCAAATTGAAGTGATTCTACCAATTTTCCGTTCATATCATAAACTTTAACCTCAACAGGATCATTACTAATTGTTGTTAAGCCTAATTGAAAAGTGGAACTTGAAGGAACTGGAAAAGCAATTACTTTAAAAGAAGCACTCATTTCTGAAGGCGTATCAATAGATAAAGTTGTACTTGGCGATACGAAAACTCCAGGAGAACCAACTTCACTGCTACTGTTTACGGCAACAAATGCTCCGTTAACGCCCGCTGCACTCAATTGTGTAACCGCAGTGGTTATAGTATTCAATCCAGTCGTATTATCAAATGTTCTGAAAGTACCAGTTGGTGATGGGCCAAATAAAACTGAAGCTTGTGGCGTGGCACTTGTAGTGTTGTACAAATTTACTTGATCTCCACTTCCAGACAACCCAACTCCGCTACCAGAATAGTTTCCAATTCTTAAACCTGCTGGTGGATTTGCTCCAAACCAATTGCTTAAAAATAAAGCAGCTTTTCCAGCCAAATCATTCGTCTCAATAAATATTACAGATTCTCCAGGATTAATGCTAGTAATTCCATTTAATGCAACTGCTGCTGCAGGTGATTGTGAGTTATCATCTACTTTCCAGCCTGTAATGTCAACTACTACAGCTTTTGTATTGGTCACTTCAAACCAATCTGCTCCCACAGGACTATCTCCACTTGACCATGGTGCTATCTCGGAAATGAATAGTTTTCCAATTGTGCCCGGAGAACCAATTTGATTCGCATCATTTTTGGCAGCAAATGCATCATTAACACCAACTTGGCTTAATACTGTTATTGTTGTATTAGCTAGACCAGCTGCATTGTTAAATGTTTTGTTGGTCGTAGCCACACCAAAAACAACATTCGCTTTAAGATTTCCTCCGTCATCATATAAATTTACTTCATCTCCAGATGTACTCAAACCTATTCCGCTGCCTGTATAACTTCCTACTTGTAAATTAGCAGGAATATTAGAACCAAACCAAGCCGATTTGAAATTGGCTATAATTGTTGCTGCATTTGTAGCACTTGTCTCCAAGAAAATAACTGATTCACCTGGAGCAATAGTGGTAATTCCGTTTAATGCCAATGCTGCTGCAAAAGATTTAGAACTGTCATCAACTTTCCAACCTGTGATATCAAGAATGGCGTTTCCGTTATTAGTTACTTCAAACCAATCTGCTCCAACTAGAGCATTACTACTAGACCAAGGCGCTATTTCTGTAATGCTCACGGCAGCAGCTTGCGTTGTTTCAACAGCTACATCTGTAATCGATAGTGTAAAGTTAACTGAAGCATCTGGAGTAGAGCCAACAGTAGCATCATCTACATTTACAGTAACAACATAACTAGTTTTAGTTTCATAATCCAATACCGTTCCCGCTTTGATATATAGAGCAGAACCAATGATTTGAAAAAAGCTAGCATCGGCACCAGATAAAGATAATGTGTTTGTTCCTAATCCATCATCGTTAACCAAAACATCTGAAATTTTAACAGCAGATGTTGTGTTTGAATTTTCTAAAACAGAATTTGTGGTATTGGTCAAAGCAATAGCAGTTGGCACTTGATTTGCAAGTGCAGATGGTGCATAAACCCAAAGTTGCGGATGATCAATATCGCCACCACCATTTTCGTTAACGATATATAAATTTCCATTGCGATCCATTGTCATTCCTTCGTGTTGTTGATTAGGAGCGTCTAAAGGATTTCCTGGATCTGAAACAATGGTTAAAGTGCTTAAAATGACTCCGCTTCGACTTACATTGACCACTTTGGCATTTTCTTGACTCAAAACCAACAAGTTATTATAAAGAGGTTGTCCGTTCAATGCGGGCAAATTAGACAAGGCAAACACATCAGCAACATCTGTAAAACCTAATAAAGCTGGGTCGAAAAGATTAACAGAGTTATCCGTTGTGGCAGAACCATTAGTAGCAGTTCCTACATTAAAATCAATTCCTGTTTGGAAAATCCCCATAGGAGAGATTTCTTTTAAAACAATGTAGCCATTGGTTAATGGATCAAAAGAAAGCCCCTCTGTTCCAACATTATTAACAAATGTTCCTAATTTTACGGTTTTTGTATTTGCTCTAGTAAGAGTTGTTCCAGCAGCATAAGTAAATAAAACCACTTGCCTATCGCGTTCTTCTGTCATTACAAATTGACCATTACCAATATAAGTAATTCCTTCTGTATCATAAAAATCAGTTCCTTGCGGGCTGCTCCCTTGTGCCAATGTCATCGTGTCGATTAGTTGCCCTGTTTTTGATACTTGAGTAACAGCAGTGCTTCCGTCTCCAACAATAAATAGCGTATCGGTATCCCAATTGTAGGTTACTCCCGAGGCTTCTTGTGTTAGTAAATTATTGGTTGGATGTGCAGTTCTAGTTGGTTCTGGCAAATCATAACGTCCCACTCTCACGTATGTCGAAAGATCTACAGTTTGCGCATTGCTCTTTTGATTAAAACTAATTAAAGCAGTTATTGAAAACAATCCCATTGACATATTTGACATAAAGGATTTTTTCAATTTTGAAGGTAAATATTTTTTCATAAACTAATTTTTTAGATTAGCTACAAATGTATTTATCAGTTAGGATCTGAATTTGACGGAATGGTTACTTTATGATTAACTTTTGTGTGTTATTGGTTTAAGGAAATGTTTTGAAACGGTAATTAAAAACGATTTAAACAAAAAAATCCGAAGCCTAAAACTCCGGATTTCTGATATACTATTATTCTAATATTTTAGTAAGAAGTCAACTTTTTTAAATCAGCAATAGTTTGAATAGGATTTTCTGCATTAAACACAAAACTTCCCGCAACCAAAGCATCTGCTCCTGCTTCTACTAATTGCGCAGCGTTTTTACTGGTAACTCCACCGTCAATTTCGATTAGTGTTGAAGCGCCTTTTCTCTCTATTAATGCTTTTAATTTTCTAACTTTATCATAGGTGTTTTCGATAAAAGATTGCCCTCCAAATCCTGGATTTACACTCATTAGCAAAACCATGTCTAAATCATTGATGACATCCTCTAATAAATCAACGCTTGTATGTGGATTTAAAACCACTCCAGCTTTCATTCCTTCGGCTTTGATAGCCTGAATAGTTCGATGAAGATGTGGACAAGCTTCATAGTGCACCGTCAAATAATTGGCTCCTAAATCGGCAAAAGTTTTGATGTATCGATCTGGATCAACAATCATCAAATGAACGTCGATTGTTTTCTTAGCGTGTTTTGCAATGGCAGCCAAAACAGGCATTCCGAAAGAAATATTAGGAACAAAAACTCCGTCCATAATGTCAATATGAAACCAATCGGCCTCTGAATTATTAATCATTTCGATGTCGCGTTGCAAATTGGCAAAATCAGCAGCAAGTACAGACGGGGCAATAATAGTGTTCTTCATTAGATAGTTGTATTGTTTTTTTTGCAAAGGTAGTATAAAAAATAAAACTCCGGTAATCAGCCGGAGTTTCAATCATCAATCAAAAAACGAACAGTTAATCAGACCGTCGTTAACTTTGAAATTCCAATATTAAAAATTCCAAATTCCAAAAAATGAGATTGGAGTTTGGAATTTTATTTGGAATTTATCCTAAATAGGTTTTTAATATTTTACTTCTTGAAGTATGTTTCAATCTTCGGATGGCTTTTTCTTTAATTTGACGTACACGCTCACGAGTTAAATCGAAAGTTTCTCCTATTTCTTCTAATGTCATTGGGTGTTGGTCGCCTAAACCAAAATACAAACGAACCACGTCAGCTTCTCTTGGAGTCAATGTTTCTAATGATCGCTCAATTTCTGTACGTAATGATTCCTGAATCAATTCTCTATCTGGATTTGGAGATTCGCCTGAACGCAATACATCATAAAGGTTTGAATCTTCTCCTTCAACAAGTGGTGCATCCATAGAAAGGTGACGACCCGAGTTTTTCATAGATTCTCTAACATCATTCACGGTCATATCTAATTCTTTGGCAATTTCCTCAGCAGTTGGCGGTCTTTCATTAGATTGCTCTAACAAAGCATACATTTTGTTGATTTTATTGATAGAACCAATTTTGTTTAAAGGCAAACGAACG